>Ga0256913_10001269_pt1 | contig 13026 bp, 8 predicted proteins | sample Axial_MatmetaG_FD_185970 | JGI IMG/M metagenome (GOLD analysis project Ga0256913, IMG submission 185970) | Deep-sea worm associated microbial mat communities from Axial Seamount, Juan de Fuca Ridge, Pacific Ocean - Axial_Mat | ecosystem: Environmental > Aquatic > Marine > Oceanic > Microbial...
TATCTCTAGAATTTGCCTTATCTTTTATTAATTCAATATAACAATTAAGTATTAACATTGTATTTCCACTGTATCTTATAGGTAAAAATATTGTATTTTTAGTATCTTTTAAACATAACAATATATCCTTTGATTTATTATTTTGTTCACCTATTAAATCTGTTATATTTTTAATAGATTCACCTTGTTCTTGTTTTTGTTTTAATTGATTTGAAAAAGATACTATTTCTTTTTCAACATCATGTTTTGATACTGATTTAACAAGATTATATGGGTCTACTTTATCAGTTAGTAAATAATGTGATAATGATGCTTTTACCTTATTTATATTTTTTTTCCAATTTACAGCAATTGCAGTTTCATTACCTGTTATTCCTCCTCCTTTTTGACTCATAAGTTTATTTGATGATGTTGTTTCTGTATGTTGTACCATATTTAATACCGAATATTGAATTGCTGCTATTGCATTTAAGTTAACATAAGTAGTCGCTTTTTCTTTATATTGTGGATTTTTTTTGAAAATATCATATAATTTATTTCCATATTTTTTAAAAATATCTTCATATTTATATTTTTCTCCTTTTATTTTAACAACTTCATTTAATTTATCCATATATTTAAATGAATAATTATCAGAAATCAATTTATTACCAATGTTATTTATATTTTTTTCACGATTATTACTATTATCATTATATACCCAATTAATATCCTGTTTAAGAATATTTTTATCTTTTTCACTAATTGTTGTATTGTGTACAATAGAATTAAGTAAAATTTTAATATTTCCACTAAAATTAGTATTTGGATTATTATATAAATTTTTTAAAAAATTCTTTATTTTCAATATTGTTGTTTCAATATTATCATTTTTAGATGGAACAACAACTAAAGTATTAGTATTAACACCACTATTATTACCACTATTACCATTATTACCAGTACTAGCACTATTATTAGCACTATTATTAGCACTATTATTAGCACTATTATTAGCACTATTATTAGCACTATTATTAGCACTATTATTATTACCATTATTACCAGTACTAGTACTAGTGATACCACTAGTAATAATCTGATTATTTAATATATTATTTTCATTCACAAATCGTATTATACCCATTATCAATTCTTTTTTATATTTTTCTTTATAAAAAAACAATCTAAAATAATTAACACCTAATTTTAAAAATTTAACCGATAATATCAATCCTCTACCAACTAAACTATTAGAAAAGTTTACTTTATTTGATAAATAATCATCAAATTCTTCATATAAACGATAATTATTATTGATGTTTTTTAAATTTAAAAATTCATTAAATGATGTTAAATTATTTAATTTCATATGGAATATTTTTCTTTTATATATAAAAAAAAATATTTTCTTTTTTTAAATATATAATCATATATTAAAATTTTTTTATATATTTGCATAAAAATAAAACAATGTTAATATTTAATAATAATATATCAAATTATAATATGAAATTATTATGTAATAATAATTTTAATCCATATAAATTTGAAATTAATTCTAATGATATTAATAATGTTATAATAACAAAACAATATGAAAAATCATATCATAAATTATATGAAAAATATTAAATAATCATATTTTTAAAAATGATATAAAATATAATAAATTATTGAATATGGGAATACATCCACATTTAATAAATCATACATCACATGATGAAGGTAAAAAATTAATTAATAAAGAATTAAATTTAAATGATTTTTATAAAAGTAAAAAAAAGATATTAAATAGTATTTTACCAAAAAAAATAAAAGATAAATTAAAAAAAATGAGAATTAATAATTTTCAATTAAAATTGACTTCATTAAAAGATGCTGAATTATTATTAAATAATATTATATCATTAAATGATTATTATGATATTATTTCTAATAGATTTAATGATTTTCAATTATTAAATAAAAATGTATCAACAACTTTATTAGAAAATTTAATTGAAAGTTATGATGGATATCTTATTGATAATTTAAATGATAAAGACATTTGGGATATAACAAATGGTAATATAAACGAATTTGATATTTTATTAAGATTTTTAGAAAATAAAAATAATTAAAAAGATGTTAGAAATAAAAGGAAAATATTCAAATATAAAAATAATGATAGATGATATAGAAGAAACTGCATTAAAACAGTTATATATTATATCTAATCACCCATCAACAAAAAACCAAAACATTGTCATAATGCCTGATGTTCATGCTGGTAATGGTTCTGTTATTGGTTTTACAATGACATTGGGAGAATCAATAGTACCAAATTGGATAGGTGTTGATATCGGATGTGGTGTATTATCTATTAAAGTTAATAATATATCAAAAAATAAAGATAATTTATTAAGGATCGATTCTATCATTCGTAACAATATACCAATGGGTAATAAATTAAACACAATTGATAATGTTAGAGATTATTTTAAATTAAATTTTAATTGGGACGAAACAACTGAGTTGGCTAGACAATTTATTATGAAATATAATAAAAAATTTAAAACATCATATGACTATGTAAGATATACATATGATTGGTTTTTAAATAAGCAACAAAATATTAAAATGTTGCAAAATGCTGAACTTGGAATAGGAACATTAGGAGGTGGTAATCATTTTATTGAAATTGGTGAAGATGAAAACAACGATACTTGGATAACTGTTCATACAGGATCTAGAAACTTTGGTAAAATGATATGTGATTATCATCAAAAAATAGCAAAAAACATTTTATCATATAAAAGAAACAATTTATTAAATAATAAAATTAAAGAAATTAAAAATAAATATAAAGGCCAAAATATTAAAAACCATATTTTAAAAATAAAAAACGATTTAAATATTAATTTTGATATAAATATCAAAGGTTTAGAATTTTTAAATGAACAGCCTATGATAGATTATTTTATGGATATGATATTTGCTCAAAAATATGCTGAATTTAATAGAAATAAAATTATTGATACAATTGTCAATAAATTAAATTTAGAAATAATTGAAAAAATAGAATCAGTTCATAATTATATAGATTTTAAAGATATGATAATTAGAAAAGGTTCTATATCATCATATAAACATAATAAAATGGTCATACCGTTTTCTATGGGTGATGGTTTAATAATATGTGAAGGAAAATCAAATAAACAATGGAATTATTCAGCACCACATGGTTCTGGTAGAATTATGTCAAGAGGTAAGGCATCTAAATCTATTGATTTAAATACATTTAAAAAACGAATGAAGGGAATAGTATCAACATCAGTAAAAAAATCTACAATAGATGAATCACCTATGGTTTATAAAAACCCAGATATTATCAAGTCATTAATATTTCCAACGATATCAATTTTACATAAAGTAAAACCATTATTAAATATAAAAGATAACGGTGAAATAATTTCTTGGAAAGAAAAAAAATTAAAAATTAAAAAAGAAAAAGAAATTAGACAATTAAGATATCAAAAAATGAAAAAATTTTAAAAAAGAGGAAACATTTCCTCTTTTTTATTTGTTTCTTAAATATTCCATTATTTCATCTGTTGTCATATATTTTAAATTTTTTTCTTTTTTAAATTCAATTTTTTTATAAGGTTTAATTTCATTATTTATAACCTTTTCTAAAATATTAGATAAATAATTTCTAATATTACTATTATTATCATATTCTATTTTATATAGAATATTATTATTAACGATAAATATATCATTTTTTAAACTATTATCAACATAAAATAACAATGTACCTATTCTACCATATCTATTAATATATCGACCAATAGCATTATAATAAGTTTTAATATTTTCATCTTTTATAATGAATCCATTACTATCATAATCTTTACCATTTTTTCTACTATCTACAAAAACAGATAAACCCATATCAGTTTTATATTCCTGTATTGTGCTAAATTTTTTATTTAAATTCATATTTGATATTATCGAAAATGTATTCATAATTTATCTACTTTTTTTAAAATTCTTCTTCATTTGTATTACCACCTAAATTAAATGGACTAAAACCATCTTCATCCCTTACTTCTTCATCATTTTCATTGCTTTCTGTTTCATCATTTTCCATTTCATTATCTTCGTTTTTGTCTTTATCTTTATCTTTATTTTTATCTTTTTTGTCTAATATTTTAATTTTAATTTCATCTGGATTATCTGATTTTTCTTCAAATTCACTTATTTTAGAAATAATTGTATCTTCTTTAATTTTATCAATTTCAATTTTTTCTTGAAATTGGTCTATTAAATTATTATCTAATAAATCATATCTTTTTAATATTAAATTACCTTTATCATCATTAGAATATATTGTAATTATTAATTGATACATATAATTATCATTACTAAATGAAACATAAATTGATCTAGTACTATATTTATTTGTTATTGTACTATCTATTTGAGATAAATTCATATCTATTAATGAACCATCAGAAAACCAATATTTAATTCTATTTTCTAATTGTTTGATTATATCATATAATTTATCATATTCTATAAAATTTTCATATATTTTTATCATAATTAATTATTATTTTATATTTTATATATATAAATAAAACAATATTATAATATGATAAATGAAAAATTTTTTTTATCAGAAATTGGAATAATAGCTTTTTTGATTTTTAATACAATAAAATCGGATATGCCAAATAAATATGATTTTAATTATATTAAAAAATATTTATCTAATAATATTATTAATAATAAAAAAAATTTAAAAATTGCAATTAATGATGTAAAAAATAAAATAAAAAATGATAATCAAATAATAAACAAACAAGAATTATATAATTTAATTGATTCATCATTATATTTAGAATATAAAAATGATTTTATATCAAAAAGTATTTTTAAATCATCAAATAAATATGGTGAATCTAAGGCTTTTATGGTTCCTCTTAAATATAAAAATAAAACAATACCTTTAATTGGGTTTAAACCACAATCAGATATAAATACAATTAGACATGAATTATTGCATATTGTTGAAACATATATGAAAACAAATAAAAAAATAGATAAAAACGATATATTTGATTTTAATCAATCTAATGAATATTATTCAAATATTTTTTCTATGTTAACAAATTTTGAGTTTAAAGCTAAAATACAAAATAATATAAAAATTCAAAAATATTTAACAGATTATAATTATTCAGAAGTTTATGTTAGGTTAAATAATTTTAAATTTTTTTTATATAAATATAATTTTATTGATAAAATAAGTGATCCAATTGATGATATGATATTATTAAAATTATATAGTGGTAAATTATATAAAGAATTACCAAATGATCAATCAAAAAAAGAATTTAGACAATCTGATTTTATTATTATTTTTATTTTTTTCAATAGAAATAAATTATTTAAAATAAATCAATTAACATATAACAGTAAAAATATATATTTTTCTTAATAAAATCAACATATTTATGTATTTATCATATAATAAATATGAAAAAAATATCAATTATATTAAATTGCAATGGAATCGGTGATATATTATCTTCTATTCCAACAATAAAATATTTATATAATGTTTATAATTATAAAATACCAGTATTTACATCAAAACCATTTTTATTAAAAAATTACCCATATATAGATGTATATCCTATATCTGATGTCAACCAATATTCAGATATTTATAATATAATATCAACGTTTCAAGTTGGTTTATATGTTCATACAAGAAATGATATTAGACAATTACATTCCAATTCTATTGGTGTAGAATTATTACCAAATGAAATGAATATTGAATTTTATCCTGATAAATATATAAAAATAGATAATTTACCAAAAAATTATATTGTATTACACCCTTCAAAAAATTGGCCATCTAGAACATGGCATCCATTTAGATGGCAAAAATTAGCAATATTATTGAATAATTTAAATATTCCAATTGTTATTATTGGTAAAGATTCATCTGAATTAGGTACATATAATACACAAAAACCTATTTTTAATATTAAAATAAAAAATGGATTAGATTTAAGTAATAAAATTGATATTCATCAAACATGGCATATTTTAAATATGTCTAAAATTGTCGTAACAATGGATTCTGGTATTCTACATTTAGCTGGAACAACAAACAGTCATATTATACAATTGGGTAGTTCAATTAATCCTAAATTTAGAGCACCATATAGATATGGTCATCAAAATTATAAATATTCATATTTATTAGGTTCATGTAATAAATATTGTGCATCTAATTCTAAATATTCGTTTAAATTGTTTAATAATCATAACACATTACCACCTGTACCATTTTGTCTTGATAATATGGATACAATTGGAAAAAATTGTAATATAAATATGAATATTTATAAATGTCACCCAGATACAAATATTGTATTTAATGAAATTAAAAGAATATTAAATATTTAATATTCTTTTAATTTTTAAATATAGTTAATAACCACTACTTTATCTGATGATGATAATGATGTATCAAATTCAATTGTACTACCAGATATTGTATAATCGTCACTGAATTTTAATGACCCATTTATAAAAATTTGTGCATTATCATTGACATCATTAGTAATTGTAAACCCTGTTTCCCCACCAACAGCTGTCATTTCATATCTTATTGGTCTTACATATTGAACCCATCCACTATTTGTTCCACCTGTATTTAACCAAATTGAATTATTATCATATTTTATAGAACCATTAAAATATGTTGTACTACCAGTGTTTAAAATTAATTGATTTGTTTTGATATTTCCATAAACATTTAATGTATTTCCAGATGTTGTTTTGTCCCATGTTAATCCACTATCTGCGTTATATCCACTATTGTTAGAATCATCTTTATAAACAATATTATAATTATCCCCTAAATCTGGCATAATTGGTTGGTTTTCAATTTGAACAGACACATCATAAACTTGTAAAGGAAAATTTGTATTTTTATAATTTGAATCTATATTATCTTGTTCATCTCTATATAATCTAATTTTAAATTTATTAGCATCCTCTTTAGATAAAAATGTTTCAAAATATATTTCAGACCAACCTATATCTACAACTTTTTTCATTAATGCTAATTTATTTTCAGTTGTATCTACTAAACAAACTAAAGTGCCGCCATCATATGAATCTTGTGTTATTTGTCTAGTTTGTGTATGGTATGAATCTTCCGATACTGTTGTATTAAATATTTTTGGGTATAATCTTGCTACTACTCTAATTACAACTTTAAGTAAACCTTTTTCTGGTATATCACTTTTATTTATATTAAATGTTTTTTCAATATATTGTGAAAATCCATCTGTATTAAAACCTAATACAATATGTTTTTTAACATTATTGATAGGTGGGTAATCTTCTAATGATGATGGTATTGTTACTAGAGTTGCTCCACTTTCACTATTAGTTGACCAGTTGCCATTAGTTTGCCAATCTGTATTAAAACCACGATACTTATTCAATTCTTTATAATCTGGTTTTAAATTAAATTTAGGATTTATAACTTGTCTTTTTATTTCACCACCACTATAATCGGCATATACATCAGATATATTAAATGAACTATTTTTCTCAATTAAAATTTTAATTTTATCATATTGTAAATAATTTCTAAAATCATTACTCAAACTAATTTTAATATAATTATTATTATATGAGTAACCCGAATAATTAACAAAATTACTCCAATTATTTTCCCATTTTTTAAATAAATTAATTTTGTGTCTACCTAATAAAGGATCACATTTAATATATTCATATTGTGTTGTATTTCCACTTAAATAACCACTACCACCAGATTCTGCTGATTTTGTTGAATTAAAAAATAACCAATAACCATCTAAATGAGTTCCTTTTACTTGACCAGTATATGTTAATCCTGTACCAGTTGCATCACTTGAAAATGTTGTACCAGTTGATATAGTAGTAAATGAGTTATAAACAGATTTAGTAACTTGAAAAGCATCCCCATTTCTATTTTCATCATATTGAGTATTTGGGTCATTATTATTAGATAAATATATATTATCTGGTTCAACATCTGTTTTAATATAAATATCTAAAGTTTTTGGATTTATTCTATCTATAACTATTTCAATTAGTGAAAATCCTGAAAATTGAACATTTGTACTATCCATTATATTACAATATTCATTATTGTTTTTTACAATATCAAAATTTTCATCTAATCTATCATAATATTCCCAACCGCCTTGTCCATTTATTTCATTTAATGAATTTTCACCGCAATTTATTTCTTGAAAATATCTATATCTTTGTAATATTGTATCATAACCTAAATCTAAATATGTTGGGTTTCCACTTTTATAACTACTTCTAACTCTAAATATTTTTATACTTTTTTTAGGTCTTGGTAATTGATCAATAAAATACATCCATTCAATAAATGAATGAGCATTTGTTCTTGTTGCTGGGTGTCCACCTCCCCAAAAACCAAGATAACCATTTGATAATACTCTAGACCCAACTACACCAATTGGACATGTTAATACACCTAACTCTTTACCTAACGCATACATTTGCATTTCAACAGAACTATTTGTTATGTGTTCTGAACCAATTATCATTTCTGCTCCTATAGATTTTACATGTTGATAAGCATATATTAATTCTTGTCTATACATATCTAAATTTTTCAAATCTTCTAATGTTTCATTACCAATATTTGAAAACGATACTAACGTTGGTGATAAATCTTTAACACCAATATTTGTATGATATGGGTTACTATTATTTCTTAATCTTTCAACTTCATCTGTTAATCTATTACCAGATTGACCCATATTAGCAACTCCCCAATCGGTTAATTGTGATACTTTATTAACCCATGATTTATGTTTAACTGCATATGCACTTTCAGTATAAGATGATCCATAAAATGCTATTTTATCAGAGTTTTTTATTGTTACTTTTTGTATTGTGTTATCTAATGTATCAGATTTCCACATTTCTGTATTAGAATCATATATTAATATATCATTATTTGATATGTTACTAGTACTAACATCTAATAAATCTCCCATTTTTATAGATGAAAATTGAATATCATCTGGTTTATTTCTAACATCTGTTGATGATGTTATATTATCAATTGTTGAATTATTAACAACAGCTGTTGAATGAAAATCAAACCCTCTTATTGTTTCACCTGAATTATTACCACTAGATCCTAATATATGAATAATTATTCCTTTAAATTGATATGATGTACTATCAATTGTTACATTTTTATGAATATGAACACCATTAAAATATTGAAATGTAATACCGTTATCTGTTTCTGTTGATCCTGTTACACTAAAATCTAATCCTGAATTATCTGATTCGATATCACCATCTAATGGGTGCCTAACACTATTTGAATATGTATATGATACTTCACTAGTTGTATAATGATCATAATAATTTGGTTCATGTATATAACATAATGTTAACCATAATTGATGACCAACCCAACCAACATAATTTTCAACAGAGTTTCTAATATTTACTATTTGTGTTGTGTATCCTGTTGATTCAACATCTATATCAATTTTTTTTAAATCATCATTATTTAATTTAATTACTAATGAAGGATAATATTTAGATGCACCAGATGAATCATATTCACATCTTAATCTAATAAGATTAGCTCTTTTATAATATAAAGAAATATCTGAATCATATACTCTTTTTAATGTTGATGACGCTGATGAATATGTTGAAAAATTAAACATTTCATTTGCACCATAAATTACATTTTCATTTGTGCTATATAAATTTGAAACTGCATTAATAATGCTGTGACTATTTGGATTTAATGGTTCATTTGCATCTCTTAAATGCCATTTATCTGCATCATTTAATAATTTATCTGTAATACCACTATTCAATTGATTATATTTAATATATCCAACTAAATCTTGTGATCTAACAAACCAACCATTTTCAACATCTTTATTTAATCTATATGTATCAAATTTATCCCCTTCATTTGTATTTCCTTTAATTAAATTAATTGTTGGTATATATACATCCGAATGTGAATTATCAACTGTTATAACTAAATGTGTTGTACCCGTTGTTGTTTTAAATGTATAACCATTTGTTATTGATGTATGTGATAATCTTGGATCTATACATGTTGAAGAATTTACAGTTTCACTATTATATACACCAATCAAAATATATGTTATTCCACTTGAATTATCATAAACAGCATATTCTGTATCTGGTTCTACTTCAAAAACACCAATTGAATCCCACCCAGACGCCGTTGATATATTTCCAGTTGTTCCAATATATTTATCAACCATATGATTATCTGGATAAATAAACATATTATCACTTACTTTTAATAATCCAACTGGATTTGCTGGCATATATTGTGAACCTTGTGGTTTATTTACCCATGTATCACCTGAATATATTAATTGTTCTCCATCGGTTAAATCAACTATATTAACATCATTTATACTATCAATTGTTAATTCGGATGATACCCATGTATCTCCACTATATACTAATATATCATTGTTTGTTTGTCCACTTGTATTAACATCATATAAATCATTTAAATTAAAATCAGATAAAATAATATCAGATGGTTTATTTTTAACATTTGTTGATGGTAACAAATTATCATATTCATTTTTATTAACAACAGCTATAGAATGGATATCAAATCCTCTTTCTATTGTAGTATTTGAATTAGAACCACTACCTAAAAATTGTAATAATATACCTTTAAATGAACTTGTTGTTCCAGTATCTTCAACATACAATTCTTTGTAAATAGGTATATTTGTGCCTATTTTAAATGTAAAATCATTTTCAGTGTATGTTGTTGATGTTATTGATAATGTTTTACCACTATTATTATTTATAATATCATAATATGCTGTTGATGGTGACACAACACCATCACTATAACTAGTAATCAAATATGTATCTTCTCGTAGGATATAACTATTATAATAAAATGGATCATGTGTATAACATAAAGTCACCCAATATTGATTATTGTTCCACCCAACATAATTACCAATAGATGATCTTATATTAATATATTTTGTAGTATAATTAGAATCTGTTACATCTATGCCAATTTTTTTTAGATCATCATTAGATATTCTTATTAATAAAACAGGGTCATAAATACTAGTTCCTGAACTTTGATATTGTATATTTAACCTAATTAAATTTGCTCTATTATAATAATGATTTAAATCATAATCATATATTCTTTTTAATGTGTCTGATATAGTGTCACCACCAGTATGGTATTTAATTAAATTGTTTCCACCTTTATCAACATTTACTTCATTTTTATAAAAACCAATAACCGCATTATTATATTTATCATCAAAATTATCATTTAATGGTGTTAATTTTTTTCTAACATAATATTCATCTGAATCTGTTAATAAGTCATCAATCACATCTTTTTTTAATTTTTGTCTATTTATTTCATTATCTTTAAATTGATCATTTTTTATATAACCAACCATATCATCAGTTCTAGAAACCCAACCAAATTCATTATTACCATCTAATTTAAATAAATGATATACATCACCTAAATTTTTATCACCTTCTGTTAATATTATTGTTGGAATATTTACATCTGTGTGTGTATTATCAACTGTTATAACTAAATGTGTTGTTCCACTTGGTGTTATAAATTTATATCCATTTGTTATTCTAGTTGTCGGTACTCTTGGATTTATACAAGTTGAAGATGAAACATTTTCATCATTATATGCTCCAATTAAAATATATGTTATTCCACTTGTATTATCATATACAACATATTCTGTATTATCTTTGATCTTAAATACACCAATTGAATCCCAACCAGATGCTGTTGATATATTACCATTTGTATTAATGTATTTATCAACCATATGGTGTTGATCAAAATAAAATATATTTCCATCATTACTCAATCCAATATTTTTAAAATAACCATCAACTGTTAAATTTTTTAAATGAGAAGAATTACTTCTTTTTATTGGTCCTGTTGTATTACTCATATTTATAATTCATTTTTTGTTGTTGTATATACCCAAAATTGAAAATATTTGTCTAAGTTATTATTAGATATCTGATAAAAATAATTATATGATAAACCTTCATATATTAATATGGCGTTATTTTCATTCAAATTATTTTCATTATCTTGTTTATCCATTTTTAATTGAATTGATTTTAATCTTCTATCTATTGGGTTTTCCCAACTAATACTAAAATAAGTAGATCCTGTAATAACATTTACATTAGTAACACCAGTTACACTATTTGTAACTGTTATTCCACTATTTGTTGGATTTGAATAATTACCAGATTTTACTGCATAAATATTATAATATAATGTTGTATTATATTTATATGTATAATCATTTATTGACATATAATTACTAATATCATTATTTGTTAATATTTTAATTAAATTATAATTTGTTTCTCCAGAATATCTTAACCATATTTCATATCTATCATAATTTGTATTTCCACTAAATGAAATATTAACATGATCATTTATTTCAATTAAATTTAATGATGTTGGTTTTTCAATTATATTATCAATTATTAATTTACTCCAATCATTTTCTGTTCCTCCTGAATTTACCCATAAATATTTATCTTTATATCTAATTTCACCTTCATCATTTGTTAATCCAGATGATATTTTCAATTGTCCATTTATTTTTAAATTACTATTATTATAATCCCATATAAAATTATCACTAGTGTCATAACCAGATGTTGTTCCACTATTTCTAAATAAAATATTTTTATTATTTCCAATTGTTTCTAATATTCCTGATGTGCCGTCAGTTCCATCAGTGCCACTAATTCCACTTGAACCTGATGTGCCACTTGAACCACTTGTTCCATCTGTTCCTGATATACCACTTGAACCACTTGTTCCATCTGTTCCTGATATACCACTTGAACCCGATGTACCACTTGAACCACTTGTTCCAT
>Ga0256913_10001270_pt1 | contig 13025 bp, 12 predicted proteins | sample Axial_MatmetaG_FD_185970 | JGI IMG/M metagenome (GOLD analysis project Ga0256913, IMG submission 185970) | Deep-sea worm associated microbial mat communities from Axial Seamount, Juan de Fuca Ridge, Pacific Ocean - Axial_Mat | ecosystem: Environmental > Aquatic > Marine > Oceanic > Microbial...
GTGCTATTATTTTACCACTGCCTAATTCAACTAATACTGCCCGTCCTGATTTTGTACCATAGTCTACTCCAATACTATATTTCATATTTTAAATCTCTCTTTCAAGTAGGTCTGTACCAACTAATTTATTGTTCTTTATTACAAAAGTTTTTATTTCAAAATTATTAAATTCAATAGTTTCTTTAATATTTAATAATTCGCTATAAACTTCGCAAGTTTGTTTATTATCTGTACTATTATATAACCTAACTACATAATTATCATTTCTTTCCGCCTTTTTAAATGCTTGTAATAGAATACTAGTATTAGAAAGTTCTACTAAACTTTTAATCTCTACTTCTTCTCCAGCTGGATAGGCCGTTATTATATATGGTTTTTCATTGTATACTAATGCAAGTTTATCAATATTTTTCTTAATATATTGTAAGTTCCCACCAACTATTTTAAAGGAATACTGCCTCTCTCCTTGATCAATACGAGGATATATTCTATCATCAATCATAATAGGAACAACTGATTTTGGATGAGCTGAATAGCCAGGTGAACGTACTAAACTTAGATTGATAATTCCTTTATGATAACTTGAACCATATAGACAATCATTTATAATACATAAACCTTTATCTTCTTTTTCATCAAATACTCCACTCCATTTTTGTGATACACACTCAGTTCCATCTTCATACAACTGTTCATAGCCATTTGCTATTTGTCCCATATAATTGCCTTTTTTTAGCATTGTTGGTATTTGTAGTTTTAACATTTTTTCTTTTTCATTCCAATACACACGTACTTTTATTTCAATACTTTCTCCTTCTTTAGGGATTAAGTATGTCATTATGGCTGCGGAATCAAAATACTTAAAATATGCTTCAACTACAATTCTAGCATTTCCATCTTCAATCACACGTACACTATCAAAATCACTTCGAGTTATACATCCAAACTTTTTAGCTTCTATTGTAGTCATTAACCTAAAATAATCTAGCGTTTCAGTAAAGCTTGTTGTTTCCATAGCCCATGCATCAGAATTATCATTCATTATAGCAAATCTAAATGCTGATTTATTAAGATAACTTTCTCCATTTATTTTATATGTGTCAATTAGTCCTGTTACTTTATTAATTTTTACATCTAAATTATTTGTTTTAATATTTATATAACCATTTTTAGCATATTGTTTAACTTTTTGTTTATATTTCATTTTATTTGTTTCTTCTAAAGTTAAATCAAATCTGTTCATGGATGCCGGCTTTAATTTTGCTTTAAATACAACCTTTTTTCTCCAATCAAGGGCATGTAGTCCAGAGGCCTCTCTTTCATTTTGTGAAGGTATTATAACTCCGTCTTGCTTGACTATAGGTAACGATAGCACTTTTGAACTAACAAACTCATTCATAAATTCGCATTCAAATATTTCTTCTACTTCATATGGATGCGGATTATATGCAAATATAGGCAGCACCTTGTCAACCCCTGCTTTTTCACCACGAAGTAACATATAAAAAGCCTTAGTCTTTAACCTATTTGCTATTTCTAATCCATGCTCCATTTGTCTTAGTGCATCTTCTTCAACACTCTGTATACTAGAACCTGGTAAAATATCATGGAATTCACAAAACATTAAATCTTTTAGTGCCTCTGTTGTAGCGATTTTATCATATTCCATTACTCCATTCATAGAAGCTGCTGTTATCATTTTTTCAGTTAAAAATAACTCATTTTCGAGTTGTCTATGTTTTTGTTTTATTCTTATTTGAGAAGTATAGCAACCTACAGCAAAAGGATTAAGAGATTTATCATATTTTGGTAACTGTTCTTTTTGTTTTAGTTCGTTAAAGTATTTTTCAGGAGTTGAATGTATAATCTCATAACCGGTATTTTCTTTTTTAAATTGTTCAATAGCTTCAAGATCTTCTCTTGAAGGTCCCCCACCATGATTACCTATTCCCCATAAAACCATACAAATTTCTTTATCAGGATATTCGTTCATAAAATCTTTTATTTTTTTTACTGATTTACCTTTTCCTGATAAATAGTGATGAAAAGAACGTGATGCTAAAACTTCTGAATTATTAAATCCTTGCCATATAATATCTTCAGCTGGCAGTGTTTTAAGAGATTTACTTGGTCTGCTATATATATATGAGTCATACCCTGCTTGATTCATTATTTGAATTAAACCTTTTGTATGCCCAAAAGAGTCAAAATTAATTGTCGTTTTAGGCTCTACATTAAATTTATCCATAAAATAGTTTTTGCCATAAATCATTTGACGTGCAAATGACTCACCAGAGGGCATTGTACAATCAGGTTGCAAATACCAACCTCCCATTATATGCCACTTACCCTGTTTAACTAATTGTTGTATTTTTTTAAATAAGGCGGGTTCATATTCTTCTATCCACTCATATAATACAGCTTCGTTATGATTGAAGACAAAACCACCATAATTTTCGCAAAAATCTGCAGCTATTCTAAATGTTGATAAGGCTTCGCCAATACCCTCTTGTCGTTGCCATAGCCATACTGGATCTAAATGTGCGTTACATATTAAATGTATTTTTTTCATCAGTAGTTACCACCTAATTCAAAATAATATTTTCACAAAAAAGTATACCATATTTTTGTTTTCCATATGGAACTTTTTATTAATTAATTCGTCTAACTTATATGAAATTATTTTATATTTATTGATATTGTTAGCAGAATATAAAAAGTTTTGTTATAATACTAATATATTTCAAAAGAATTCAAGGAGTAAATTTTATGAATAACAACCTAATAATCGACTTAGTAGATAACATTGGTATTTCAGGGAAAGTTATAATCTATATTATTATAACTTTATTTGTAATATCTTTAATTTTAAACATTTTAGTTAAAATTAAATATGCCTCTATACGGAAACATTTATCTAGTAGGCAACAAAGAAGAGCTGGCGTTTTTAAAAATGATTTTTTAAATAAAATTGTACAAGAATATAAAGCTTCTGCCAGTAGTAATTTTAGTGAGGTAAACACACAAGCTACTATTGAAAAAAGTTTTATGGATCATTTATATTATTATCAACTAGGTGAAAATTTTGTTGCTAAAAGTATTTCAATATTAATTGTATTAGGGTTACTTGGAACTTTTATTGGTTTAACAATATCAGTTTCTCAATTAGTTAATCTTTTATTAAGTGGTTCTACTTCCGCTTCAGGTTTAGATTTAACAAATCTTTTAGCAAACTTAGCTGGCGCTGCTCAAGGAATGGGTACAGCATTTATAACCAGTTTATTTGGTATCTTCTTTTCTATAGTATTAAATCTTTTATTAATTATAGTAAATGGTACAGATGAAAAAGAACGTTTAATGGTTAATATAGAAGAATATTTAGATAATACTGTTGCCGTTCTTATTTCAAAAGATAAAGAAACCGAATATACAATGTTAAATAGTATTTTACGAGATACTTTTATTGAATTCGGAGAAAAAATCGAAAATTCTCTTAAGGAAACTGTTAATGAGTTTGGAAACAAACTTACTAATGTTGTAATGGATGTCTCTCTTTCATCAAAAGTATTAGACAATACCGTTGATAGATTTGATGCAAGCTTACAAGATTTTGCTACCAATATGAAAGATTTTTCTAGTTTTAATACTAATTTAAGTAACAATGTAGAAAAAATGGATGTTAGCTTTATGAAAATGTCTCAGGCACTTTTTGATTCATCTAGCTTAATTAAAAATAATTTTGATGCTATTCAAACATTTTCAGAAGACGTGAAATCCGCTGCTACTGAAATGTCCTCTCTTAATCAAAAAGTAGTAACCGATATGCAAGCTCTTGTTTCACAAGTTGATAAGTCAGTAAACGCTGTAAATAGTTTAAGTAAATTACTTAAAGATAGTTCTGAAACAAATTCAAAAACAGTTGCTGATATTCAAGATACCTTTACAAAATCCTTGTTGGACGTCAATACGGCAATTGCCAATATGGCAACTACTACCGGTGATACATTCTCAAAAATAATGATGAGCAGTTCGAAAAATATTTCAAAAGAGTTAACCTCTGGTATAACAAAGGCTATGAGTGATTTAGAAAATATAGTAAAATCATTTGATGATAATCAAAAAATTATTGCTAAAACGATTTCTACTCTTCCCGAACAAACCATTGTATATAACAAAGCTACCACGGGTGAGATTAATAAAAAATTAGATGAAATAAAAGAAGCAGTTATAGATTAATTTATGAGGAGAATGTTTTGAGAAGAAAATATAATAAAATTGCAAATAATAAAAATCAACAAGCCAACTTCTGGCCATCTTTTGCAGACGTTATGTCTACTGTAGCCTTAGTTTTACTATTTTTAGTAATGATTGTTTTTGTTAAAAACATTATTATTTCAATTAATTTAAATGATGAAAAAGTAGCTCTTAACGCTACTCAATTAGAATTGGAAAATAAAATAGTAATACTTAGTAAAACACAAGATGATTTAAAAAATCTTGAAGATATTAAAATTATGTTAGACGAACAATTAGCTGCATTAGACGATCAATTAACAAATGCTAAAGAAGAAAAAAATGCTATGGATCAACTAATCATAATACTTGCTGATAAACAAACAAAATTAGAAAATATTATTGCAATAAACTCTACAGAATTATCTGATTTAAGAGCAAAATTACAAAGTATTTCCGTATTACAGGCTAGTATATTTGAAACCGTACAAAAATCTATCGAAAGCACTTTAGGTGAGTACAATGACCAAGGAGAGAAAATGGTTGTTATTGGTGATAATGCTAATCTTTATATAACAGCAAGCTTAGTGTTTGATTCAGGCTCTTCTGATCTTAAATCTGACGGTAAAGCTCTTCTAACACAACTTGCTATTGCTTTTGAAGCTATTCTTGACGATAAAGAGGTTAGATCTTATATAGATTCTATTTCTGTTGAAGGTCACACTGACAATCAAGGTTCAGTTGAATTTAACAGAGCATTATCTACTGAACGTGCTACTAACGTTTTAAATTACATTATGTTTGCTAATCCTGATTTACAAACAAAGTACGGCAGTTATTTTGCCGCTTCAGGTTTTTCAGAGCTTAGACCTATTGCAAGTAATAATACTCCTGACGGAATGGCAAAAAATAGACGTATTGAATTTTCAATAAAAATAAAAGATGATAATGTTCAAAAAATCATCGCTGATTATTTAAAAAATACTCCTGGTATTAACGGAGGCAGTAATTAATGAGTAATAGTAAACTTACTGAAAAATTAAAATCCTATTATGCATATGCCTACTTGGCTCTTAAGGATAAAGATTATATTAATGCTATAAGAGGCTTTAAATTCTTAATAAAAAATAAGATTGAAGTGGAAAAGTCTGTCATTGGTTTAATATGTGCATATTCTTGCCTTGGCAAATATAGCAAAGCCTTAGAAGTCTTTGCGCGAAATCATCATTTACTTGTTTTAAACAAAAACTTTAGACATATGCTTATACACGATTTATCTTTTTTACTTGTTAATGATACAACAGCATTAAAAAAACGACGTGATAGTTATTTTAGTTCATTTTTCTTAGGTCGTTCTATTAAAAATACCATGGACGATTATAACAACAATAATACTAATATTTTAGCTATGATTTTACTATCATATTGGTATTTTATAACAGGAAGACGACCTAACGGTGCAAATACTATTTTAGCTACATGTCTTCACTTCCCTACTTTAGATAAAGACTTTAGGTGGAAATTGCTAAGAAGACTTTCCATCACAAACAACAATTTATTAAGTGATACACTTATTGCTTCAAAATTTCAATCAATTCCAAAAAATATTGATTCGCCTGACTATTTAAATCAATTAATCCTATCTTCATTGTATTCAAATAATTTAATACAAGCACAAGAGCGTATTACTAACGCAAAAGCATTAGAACATTTATTTTCAAATGAAGTAATGTGGAATTATATTAGGTTATCAATTGATAAAAATGGCATAGATGAGACCTGTGTATTTTTTGCTCAAACTCTATTACAAGATGGTTGGATTGACTCATATGTCGCAAAAGCAATAAAATATGGCATAACACATAATTTTAGTTATTCAGTTGAAAACGATTTATCAAAATTACAGTTACTTGGCTATTGATTAATTATTTGCAAATTCTTATTTTTCTTAAGAAGTAATGACAATGTAATACCAATACCTGCATTAATGCCACCTTGAACAAAGTTAAGAGGTAATTCAGCAAGGGCATATGTTATTCCAAATACTTTATCGATTAATGGCAAAATAAACCATTCAGCTAAAAAATATCCTCCCACCATAACTAAAGCTCCCACAATAATAGCAATAATAATACTTACATTACTTTCTTTATTGGCCATTTTACCAATAATATATCCTTCTAAACCTTTAACAACAAAAGTAAAAGGTGCAAATATGATACCACCTGGGTAAAAAACATCAGCAAGGGCTGAACCAAAAGCTCCAGCAAATGCTCCCGATTTCGACCCTGCTAATACAGCACATACCATTATTAAACTGTCCCCTAAATTAATATAACCAGGAGGTATTGGTCCTGGAAAGGCAAAAAATCTTGTTGCTAAAAAAACAAGTGCTGTAAAAATTGATGTAAAAGTCATTAAACGTAATTTTTTATTTTCCATAATTAAACCTCCAAATAAGCATACCCTTCATCATTCACTATAAGCTTTGCCATTTTACCATTATCAATCGAAAACCTCCACATACTTTCTGATGGTAAACTTAGCATTTCTGACATTAAATATCTAATACATCCTTGATGGGAAACTATTAGTACATTTTTTTTATTCTTAAACACTTTTTCTTTCAATTTAACACATCTCATATGCAACTGTTTTGCACTTTCGCCTTCTGGCATTTTATAGTTATACCAATCATTCATCCATTCACTATATTCTTTTGGATATTGTTCTCTAATTTCTTTAAATGTTAAACCTTCGAATATTCCAAAACTTTTTTCAATCAATAAATGATCTACAATAATTTTTTTGTCTATTATTTTAGATATAACCTCTCCACTTTGTAGTGCCCTTCGTAAAGGACTGGTTAATATGTATTCAATATCTTCATTTTTTAACTTTTTAGCAATTTTTTCTATTTGTATTTTACCTAAAATAGATAGGTTATAATCGGTCACTCCATAATAAGTACCTTTTTTAATATCTATATCCCCATGTCTTAATAAATATATACTAAACATATGCTTTTTCCTCTATATCATTAATAATACAATTAATAAAAATACTAATTGATTTAGTTCACAAATTGCACCTAAAATATCTCCTGTGGCTCCACCTATTTTTCTAGTTAATATATATGTTAATAAAAGAGCCGTCATATTAACAATAAATACAATTATTACTCCATATAAACCTAAGAAAATATAAAATATTATAAATGAAATAAATATTCCTATTATTAATTCTTTTATATGGCAAAAACCAATAAACGATTTTCCTAATCCATCTTCTCTAGCATAAGATGAAACGCCTGCAGAAATAAGAGAGCCTATTCTCCCTGCTACCGGCGTTAGTAAAAAAGCAATTGGTAACACATTTGCATTAATATTACCTAAGAGTACTAAGTCACTAATAATTACACCAATTAAAACTAACACACCATATGTGCCTATTCTACTATCACTCATAATTTCAAGTATTCTTTTTTTTGGTCGTCCTGAGAATATTCCGTCAAATGTATCAGCAAGTCCATCAAGATGAAGCCCACCCGTTATAATAAAATATATGAGCATATTAAATACAATTGCCACTTGAATTGGTAAAAACAATATAAACAACTTATATGTTCCTAATAATATGCCACCAATCATTAATCCTACAATAGGTGCAAATACAAGGCCTTTGCCAAAATCTTCATTATCACATTCAATTTGTACCGGAATAGGAATTGTAGTAAAGAATTGAATCATTAATATTAATCTTTTAAATGTTTTTTTCATATTATCTCACTTTATTTTTACTGGCAGAGATGAAACCAACAAATAAGCTTCATCAGCCGCATGCGCAAGCATTTGATTTGCTCTGCCTGCAACATCTCTAAACAATCGTGACGATTGATATATAGGCACTATACCGCTTCCAACTTCATTGGTAACTATTACAAATGTTTTATTTTCCTTTTTTATATAGTCAATTAAATTTTTAATCTCTGTTGTAACTTTTTTTTCAATTAAAGTTGCTTCTTCTATTGATATTTTATCCCAATTAACAATTTCATCCATCATAATATTATTAACCATAATAGTAATACAATCCAATAAAACTCCATCATAGTGTTTTTTATAAGCTGCTACTTTACCGCTTATATTTTTATATGTTTCAATAGTATACCAATTACTAGGACGTTGTTTTTTATGAAGAGCAATTCTTTGTTCCATTTCCTCGTCAAAAGCTATAGCTGTGGCAATATAGATAATATCTTTTCCTGCCTTTTTAATAGTTTTTTCTGCGAATGTACTCTTTCCACTTCGCGCTCCTCCAGTTACAAATATTAATTTTCCCATTATACTTCTCCTAATTTAATAATCATTTTACGTATAATATCACTTTGTTTACTTATAGAAATAAAAGGCTCTTTATTAAAAATTTCAGAATAAGGTACATGAATAAAGCCACCTTTTATATCCTTATTATTTACATATTCCATTACTAAATAAAATAAATTATTACAGATATATGTACCTGCACTAAAAGAATAATCTATTTTCTTATCAACAGTTATTAATTGTTCATATGGTAAATTTGTAAAATAACCAACAATTCCTTTTTTTGTTATGACTTCTCCCTTATACATGTTGCCTTCATTATCGGCAATAGAAGCACTTTTCATATTAACTGCAATTCTTTCAATACAAATATTTTTTCTTCCACCAGCCAAGCCCATACCTATTACATAATCTGGCTTTTCTTTTTTTATAATAGGCTCTAACAAATCAAAGCATTTATCATATACAACAGGAAGAATTTTTTTTATAATTTTTATATTATTAATAACATCTGGTATATTATTTAATATATCAATTGTAGGATTTATATCATTATCACCAAAAGGCTCAAATGCTGTTAATATGATTTTTTTCATTTTAAATTAATTAGCTTTCTTTGTTTTGATGATTTATATATTGCAGTTATTAACTCAACTGCTCTTTTTCCTTCATATTCATTTACATAAGGTGTACGATTATTTAATATAGCATCCGTCATATCACTAAGCTGTAAAACGTGTCCTTCTATTGAAAAGCCCATAGGATCTTTATGTGAGTTAGATGTAGAAGTATCATTTTTTGGTTTTTCAATTCCTTTAACATCCCATATTGATATATCACCTTCAATTAAAGTTATACTGCCTTTATCTCCATTTATTTCTACTCTTCTTGGATATCCAGGAGATACACTTGTAGTTCCTTGTATTACTCCTAAAGCACCATTTTCATATTCCACTACAGCTGAAGCTGTATCTTCTACTTCAATGTCTCTAACAAGAGTTTTTGCATGGCCAAATACACTTTTTACGTCTCCTAACATATAAAGCATTATATCAACACCGTGTATACCTTGATTCATTAATGCTCCCCCACCGTCCATTTCCCAAGTGCCTTTCCAATTACTACTTTCATAGTACTCTTTACTTCTATAATATTTCATATATATATCTGCTGAAACTATTTTTCCTAGATAACCTTCTTCAATAACCCTTTTTACTGTTCTAAAAGTGTTTTTAAAGCGATTTTGACAAATAACTTCAACTTTAACATTATTTTCTTTGCTTGCGTTTATTATTTCATCACATTGTTTTACTGTAAGGGCCATTGGTTTTTCAACTACAATATGTTTTTTATATTTTGCAGCTAATACAGCAAATCTGGCATGGAGCCCACTAGGAGTACAAATAGATACGACATCAATATCATCATCTTGTAACATTTTTTCCACATCATTATATGCTTTTATATTATATTTTTCACTAAAAGTTTTTAGTGATTTCTCATTAACATCCGTGCATGCAACTAAATTTGCATTTTCAATTAAATTAATTGCATCAGCATGATTATTAGAAATTAATCCGCATCCAATTATTCCAAAATTTACCTTTTTCATTTATTTCTCCTTTAAATCCAATGGTACCAACTTAAGTGCATTTTTATAATAAATCTTATCTAATACTTCTTTATCTAATCCTAATGAATCAATAAACTCTCTATGTACGCTATCAAAATAATCTCTAGCGTATAATAATCTATCTTGATACTTTATTATAAAAGCTTTTCCAAATTCTCTATCTCTTGATATTGCATTATTCCCACTACCTGCTGAAATATCACCATATAAGTTAGGATATTTATCCAACATTTCAAGTACTTTGCCCCCTTCTATTACTGGACCCTTTGGATATGAAGTTTTATCAAATTGATCATCTCCTGATATATGTGCCCAAAAACCTGGAGCATGTCCTAAAAATGTAGTTTCAGGACATGCCTTAACAGCTCTTTCAAAAGCTTCAATACCACCACCATACCAAAAATTTGGCCAAGGATGATTTGTCTCTCTATCAAATTCATAATCAATATGTACCATTACTGGTATATTTAATTTTCCACACTCTTTAAACATTCTTATAGCATCAGGGTTATCATACATCATACGTAGTTTTAATTCTCCACAAATTCTAACGCCATATATTTTTACTGCTGCTCTTAATTTATTAATTGCTTGAGGATCTCTAGGATCTGGGCAATAACCTAATACAAATTTATCAGGATACTTTTCTTTATAATACAAAGCACGTTCAAAAGGTACAGGACCTTCATATAACATTCCTGCTAGAGCTTCTCCATATTTACTATCATATTCATCTTTAGGGCATATCCAAGTATATAGCCATGTAACATCGATATCATTTTTTTCCATATTCTCTAAAAACTTATCTAAATCGTGTCCGTGCCAGTCCGGGTGGTTGTGTGCATCAATAATCATAATATATCTCCTTTATATCTTGTTTTTTCTAACTTGCATAGGCGTTAAACCTATTTGATTCCTAAAAATTCTATTAAAGTGGTTTACATTGTTATAGCCTACTTCAAAACATATTTCTATTACTTTTAAATCGGGTCGAGTTTTCAAAAGTTCTATTGCTTTATTTATTCTCATATTATTTACATATTCTGTAAATGTCATATGTGTCATGTGTTTAAATAAAAAGCCGAAATATGATTTAGATAATAGGGATACTTTTACTGCCTCATCTAAATAAATATTTTGATTATAATTCTCTTTTATAAAATCAATAGCTTTAATAAGAGAATCTTTATGTTTAGCAAATAAATAATTTTCATCACTTTTTTCTAAAGTAGTATTATACTCTCTTAACACCAATATTAATAATTTTAACGTTAAAGCTTTTATCATTAATTCAAAATCTTCATTTTGGTCCTCATATTCAAGTAATATTTCTCTTAATGTATCTTCTACTTCTCTTTGTGCAGCTCCATATAGATTTAATCTTGGTTTAATTTTATTTTCAATAACTAAAAATGGTTCTAAATACGCAAAATCAGTAAAACTAGTTTCATAAAATGTTTGTGAAAACTTTTCATTTAAAAATTCAGGGACAAACTCATATTCATATATTTCAACATCATCCTCTTGTATAAAATAATGTGGTACATAAGGAGGCATAATAAATATATCTCCTTTAAAAATTTCAAACTCATTATCATTTAACACATGCTTACATTTCCCTTTTGATACATATATGATTTGCACAAAAGCATGTCTGTGTTTTACTTGGTTTAGCTGTGTTCTTTTTACAATGAAAAAAGGTAAATTATTATTGTTATCTTTAATATCAACTATAGGATATTTTTTATATTCTTCTTTATCAAGATAAGTGTAATCCAAAATAAATCCTCCACTATAATTCCATATCAATTATATAGGAGGATAATATTTGTGACAAGGTAATATTCTACTTTTTATATCGGCCATATGTATGAGCTGTGTCATACATAGCAAGTACATTCTCAAGAGGTGAATTATCTTGTATAGCATGAGTAGGTGAAAGCATATAACCACCACCTGGCATCATTATATCCAAAGTCTCTTTTACTTCTTTAACCACATCTTCAACACTTCCATATGCTAATGCTCCCGCTGTAGAAATACAGCCGTGGAAAAACAATCGTCCTCCAAAGGTTTCTTTTAAGTATTTAGGGCTCATATTTGCAGCTTCAGGTTGTAATGTATCAACTCCATTTAAGCCTATTTTAATATAATCTTCATAAGACCAACTACTTGAGCCACATGTATGTAACATAACGGGCAAATCATATTCCTTGGCTAAATCAAAAAAAGGTTTTTGACGAGATATAATATGTTTATAGAATATTTCTTTTCCTATAATAGGAGTACGTTGTGTGCCTAAGTCTTCACCTAGCCACATATAATCTAATTTGTCCCCTACTCTTTCAAGAATTCTTTTTGTATGTTCATACTGAATTGCCATAAATCTATCAACTAATAGTAGCCCGGCTGGCTCGTCAAGAGCTAAATCTACAAAATGTTGTTCCATTCCTCTAAAAAATCCTGCGGTATTCATAACACAAGCTAAGCCTGGATCACCTATATATAAAGCATAGTCTTTATATTTTTCACATTGTTCTTCTAAAGAATCATAATCATAATCATCAGGATTTGGCATTGGATATTTTAATATTTCATCATATTCAGCAAATTCCAATGGGAAATCACAAAAATCCCAATATCCACCTGTCGCATGTTCAACCCATCTTGTAATCCATCCCCATTCAGGATGTACATGTCTTTCTTTTATTACTTCATGTAATCTTGGTCCTTTATACCTAGCTCTAATACCACGCATATCAACACCTAATGCATCTCTTATACCATCTCTATCATTTGCGTCTAACCCAAAATGTTTTTTTAATTTTAAATCA
>Ga0256913_10001271_pt1 | contig 13022 bp, 14 predicted proteins | sample Axial_MatmetaG_FD_185970 | JGI IMG/M metagenome (GOLD analysis project Ga0256913, IMG submission 185970) | Deep-sea worm associated microbial mat communities from Axial Seamount, Juan de Fuca Ridge, Pacific Ocean - Axial_Mat | ecosystem: Environmental > Aquatic > Marine > Oceanic > Microbial...
TTTTTGATAGATTGCCCTAGATATGGGACTTTGTGGGGATTTTGCTTAAATTTTACTTAAGAAAAAAGTGCGTACATCTATAGGGGGTAGCAAATCAATATTTGTTTACAAAACCTTTGTATTTTGTTTTGTCCAATATGGATCTTTTCAAGAGATTTGATTGTAGTTTGATGATATTGTAAAGTGGTGTTTTGCCATATCTACTAGGAGTGGGTGTGGCTAATCTCTCTTGGATATTTTGTACTATGAGCTTGATACTTTGTTTGCTAAGTTTACCATTGGTTTGTGTGATTTTTTGTCCTCTATTGAGTATGGAGAGTATCTCTCTATCTACTATAGGTTGCCTAAACTCTTCTACCATATCAAACACCAAAGTAGGCTTTTTTGATTGCATAGAATGATAGAGTGGATAGTATAGATTGAGCCCTTCATGCAAGAGTGCTGATTGAACTCTATTGTAGATTATCGCATAGCCATAATTGAGTGCTTGATTTATCTCATCTTTGGAGTTTTGGTGTGTTCGTACAAACCCATCTATATCTAGTAGCAATCCAAATGCATTCCAATAATGCACACTTATATTACCCTCTATCCCCATGAGTGATTTTTTGTCGTTAGCATTTTTGATTTTGCTATACAATCTTTGCATAATCTCTATCTGCTTAGACAATCTATTGTCATCTCTTCTTCTATTGAGATACTTGATGAGATTGATTTGGTTTTTAGATTTGGATAGTACAATCTCTTTGACTATCTCCAAACCCTTGGGTGAAAAATAGCTTTTGAGTTGTGCTAGATGTATATTTGGGATGACATGTTGATGGTATGTCAATATAGCATAAGGAGAAAGAGAATCTATAAAATCTATATCTATCTTGTGTTTAGCACACTCATATATCAGATATGTTGAGATAGAACTGTGTTTATTTAGCAATACTATTCGAGTGATACGATTTATAGGTACTTGAGATACTACTTTGCCTTTGATTTTGACTTTGATTTTACCTTGTGAAAATCCTAAATATGCACCAACCTCAGATATAATAAGCTCTGTTGATTTGATATGTTGCTGTAGATATTGTCGCTTTTCTGTTGCTATGATTGTTTTGGCACTTTTGAGTGGCTTTTGCAATGATATCTGCTCATAAGCTTTTGATATGAGAGTGTTTATCCATTTGGTATGTTGTATATCTATACTGTATGGTTGTAGATTGTCTATCAACTCTCTTATAGCTTGTTTGGAATGTAACTCATTTTTAATCTTGGCTTGTACTATCTTATCTACTACTATCTCATCCAATTTATCTTGCAACATTTGCATCTGAGACTCATCATCAATAAGCTTGGCATAATAGTTTTTAAATCCTATTGTTTTTTCATTGAGTTTTTCTATGAGTCTATAATCCAATCTCATATTTTTAGTCTCATTTGTAAGCTTTTGGAGCTTTTGAGATAGTTTTTTGGTATCTATAGATATGCTATTTCCTACAAATCTCACCCCTAGATACTCAAAACCTTTGTCTATATCACTTAGGTATGTTTTTTTCATATTGAATTGTAATTTGAGTTTGGCTAGATAGTCGCTAGCAACTTTTCTAGCTAGTGATGCCTGTGCTTTGTCTTTGCCAAAAAAGAGCAAATCATCACTATATCGTATATGCATAAATCCCTTTTGTTGCATATAAAAGTCAAAATCATTTAGATATATATTGGATAGTAGCGGAGATAATACATCTCCTTGATAGATACCTTCATTTTTATCTATCCATTGTCCTTTGCGAAGCATCCCTTTTGATTGATAGTATGCTATCAATTCTATGATTTTTTTATCTTTGATTATCTTTTTGAGTTTGTATATCAGTATATCATGGTCTATCGTATCAAAAAAGCTTTTTATATCTGCTTTGGCTACATACCTATATCTATATAGAGCATCTTTGATTCTCATTATCGCTTTGTATGGTGATTTACCTTTACGAAAGGCATAACTCCTATCACTAAATACTATCACATCAGCCAACTCAGTTGCCAGCACTCTTTGGATAATCTTACTTTTAGTAGATGGTATGGTAATCTCTCTATAGCTACCATCTGATTTGGGGATAAAAAAGCTTTTTTTGGGCTCTATCTCAAAAAATCTATTATGTTTTATATCTGTTTTGATCTGTTCTATATCTTCTGGTATAGGTTTGATTTGAGAGAGTTCATACAGTAGTCTAGCAGTAGTAAATACATCATCAAAATGTTTGTCAAAAGTATAATGTTTCATTATCAAATATCCCAATGTCTTTGTGAACCACCAACGATTTAGCCAATGACTCCTTGTTGAGCCTATATATACGAATATGATCAGACTTTTTATCTGACAATTTAGTTAGTGATGTTATAAGTTTAGCATATTTTGAATGATTTATCTCTATCTCAAAGACTGAATAATTGACTCTATAACCATAAGAAGATAGTAGTTTATCTATCAAACGACGGCGTTTATCATCTGATATATCATACACTACTAATATATACATTTTTGTATCCTAGTTTATGTTTTTGTTTTCTAGTATAGACTCTCTTGGAACTCACTGCACTACTATAACCTCTAGCCTCTTTCTTGATGATAGCTAGTTTATGCAAATCTCTTGGTTGTTTCCTTATCATAGCTATTCTCCTTGGAATGCCACATCACACATATTGCATCTATATGTATGCATATGTCTGTCTATCTGATCTCCTGCCTTACCACCGATTGCTGCACCGGTAGCCGCTCCACCCAAAAAGCCAAGAACACCACCGATAGCACTCCCGGCTACCGCACCCAAAGGGCCAAATACCGCACCGACCAATGCACCGGTTTCGGCACCTACACTGGCACCACCCACTGCGACCGTGCCACCGGCAACTGCACCTATAGTTGCACCAGCTTTTGTCGCTTTTCTATCCAATACCACATATTTTGAACTATCACATTTTGGACATATATTTCTCATTGTTAAACTCCTGATTAAAATTGTAGATTGGGCATCACAATGCCAAGCTATACCAAACCAAAAACTCTTTCAAGTTTTGATAATGTCATTATAGAATAGTATTTGGACAAGAACTGACTACTTAGAGTGATTTTTCAATGTTTTTTAAATTTGTTAAATACTGTAATAACTGCATACTGTTCACTCAAAACGACAACCAAGCCACCCTTGTCCAACACTTTCAAAAGTTTTGATTTGATATCATTTGGGACTTTTTTGATAAGCTTTTTGATATCTCGCGATACTAAAGTAACTCTATCTTGACAATATCTCCCATACTCCAAAGCCAACTCTATCATCTCTAGCGTGATACCTCTTTGATTCATTCTTGTTTTTGCGTGTGTAGTAAACTGTAACATTCTTTATCCTTTATCTGTTTTGATAAAGAAAGTATATAATATCAGCTAGACAAGACTTGTCTAATTGTGATATGTTTTATGATAGGTTATTGAGAGTTTTTTGTAGTTTTTCTTTGTAGTGTTCTTTAAGTTCTTGAGGTTCCAAGATAATCAAATCTGGAAGCCATTTTTGGATAAATGGAAGAATCTCTAGTGGCTGAGTATATGAAACTGTAAAGATTACACTTCCATCATCTAGTTTTTCTTGAAACTCTTGGGATGGTAAAAACTTTTTCATATCTTTTTCAAAATATTTGGCTACTTGAGAAGTAGCTTTTATAGTAGCAATCTGTTGCTCTTTATCAAATAGTGTCATAGCATTTTGTAGTTTGGTTTCCAAATCATCTAAATGTTTTTTGATAGATGATTTTTGAAAACTATTTTTACTAGCATATTTTACTAACTCTATAAAAGAAACTCTTGCTAGTCTCAATGCATCACAACTATCCACATAAGCTAGATACCAGTTATTATCTACAAAAACAAGCTTGATGCATCTGACTTCTTGTTCCTTTGCATTTTTTAGTTTGATGATTCTATATTCATTTGCTTTGATAGCAGTTTTAAGATTATTGAAAATTTCTTGATTTCTAACAGTTTCAAAAATAGTATTTTTAAAAATAAAGACATTGTCTTTATTTTTATTAAAACTAAATTCTAATTTTTTAAATAGTTCTGGATTACTTTCTTGTGCCAAATAAAAGAGTTCATCAAACTCTTCTTTATTTTTAAATGCTTCTATAAATACATCAAAATTATCTATTAATTTGTAAGCTTTTTTTCGTCCTGCTTTAAGCTCTATAAGATTATGAAATTCGGACATAAGATTTTCAAAGTATCTCTCTATCTGTTTAGGACTTTTACCTAATAAATCTTTGAGTTCATAAGCTGTAATAGTTTTTGATGATCTTTTTGAAATCTCTTGCATAATAATTTTATACTCTTTTGGTATCAATTTAATATCCTCTAAAGAGTATTCTTTCATTTTATCTAAAATCAAATAACCTATACTATCTTTCAAGGTATCAAAACCTTCACTAGATACTTTTATAAGTTTATCATAATAAAATACCTCTGAGTATTCATCTAGTGTTTGCACCTGCTTTGTACTCTCGTCATAATACTTTTTTAGATGCTTTGATGTAGGATATGAACTCTTTTGTGTTAGTTCTTCAAATAAACTATATCTTTGATACATATCTTCTAATACCTCTTGGGGTATATTATGGTTATAATCATCATTTGATTGTACTTGCAAATGTAAATCCAAATCTCTTGGTTCAAAATCCATCAAAATCACTTCATAGTTATACTTCTTTGCCAATTGATAATACACATTTGCTTCCCAAGGTTCTATATTTGTATTATCACATATTACAAGATATGTATCTTCTTTTAAAGCATTTTCAAAATTTTGTTGATTGAGAGTATGGTATCTTCTAAGTTTACTTTGATCAAACCTATACTCACCATCAACCATAAAAAAATCATCAGTAGAACACCTAATGGCACTAAATCCATTATCATCAATAGTCTTAACTATATTTTTTGCAAAAGTGGATTTGCCACTAGCTGGTATCCCTCTATTTATGATTACGGTTTTTTTCATTATCTGTTTTCCTTTTTGTCAATTGTTCTTTAACTTACAATTAATTCATTAAATCTTTTTATCAAAACATTTACCTGCCACTGTACATTTTTAATCTTTTCAGAACTATTTTCATGTGCTAAATTATTTCTTAACTTTTCAGCTTCTTTGATAATCCCCTCCCTAATACTTTCTAAATCTCACATGTTCAAATTGGCTTGTTTTTATGATTTTACCATTTACATTTTTTTCTATCACATTTCTAACAGTTGTGGCGTATATGGGTATGGCATCTAGTTGTTTGACCCAATTGACCATCTCATAGCATCCACCAAAATCGCCTTGTATCAATACTACATCATTTTTGGTTATATTATCTTTTAAGTACTCTTTGATTGGTTGCAAATATCCATCCAAACTCTCCAATTCTGGTGGGATTTGAGACCAAAGCTTTTGCAAATCATCTTCCAATACCACAAACTCATCGATAGACCAACTATATCTAGCATCATTTATCTGTGTTGGTGTAAGCTGGTGAGAAAACAACAAAAACATTTTACGCATAAAACAATCCTTTTATCTTATCTACTATATCTAAGCTACTTTTAGTCATACTAGCACCACATTTTGGACAAATCGGTATAGAGTTGATTGATGGTAGCACATCAGAATCTAAACTTACTATCTTGGTATATCCACACTTATTACATACTAGCTTATAAGGTTTAGGTTTTATAGCCATCTTATCTCCCCTTTTGTTGATTGATAGATTATAAAATATTATTTGGACATATTGTGTCTTTTTAGATACTTTTTGATGCCATCTATCAAACTTAGCACTTTTGTATTGTCATTGAGATAAAATCTACCTTGATTATCACACTCTACTAGCGATACTAGCTTTTGCAAAAAGTACAATCTATCTCTATACTCTTCTATTATCTCATCTACACTATCGTACCTATAAAAATCCCCATGCTTTGCTATAAGCTCTATGATAGTCTCTTTGTCATCTCTATCTATCAGCTTATCGCTACACATATGCTCTAGTATAGGTTGACTAAGCTTTGCAGATATCTTTTCATGGTCAAAAAATCTAACATGTTTATTGAATGGGTTAACCTCTCTAGCAGTAGGTTTGCCTATATCGTGCAAAAGTGCAGCCACCAATACATCTCTATCACATCTAGCTATCTCTGCTATCTTACACACAAGCATAGTGTGAGACCAACAATCATCCTCTATATGGTATGGATTGATTTCACTGATTGTATCTGTATGAGTACATTGTCTCATATCTGATTTGATATGTGGATAATTGTGGGTAAACCACTCTATTAGATGATGTATCACAAAATCCCTCTCAGTTCTATCATATTATATTGCATTTTCTTTCCTTTTTGATTTAGTTTTGTTTTACTAGTACGAACTATCAATCTAACCAACCTACCGCATCATCCTTGATGATTGATAGTGTAAGAATAACACAACTATTGGACAAGAAGTCTCTTGATAGGGTATGTTTTGATTTTGTATTATTATGAATTTACCAATGAAAATATGCGGTTATAATAGTAGTACTCACATACCCTACCAAAAACAAACCGATAAATATCCAAAGCATATACAACCTCCAAAATTTTTATTATGTGATTGTATATAACTATCTAGATATTTTTTGTTGTTTTTTAAGTTATGATTTCACATAAAACCCAACCAAAAGGTAGTTCTGAAGTAGCATCTTTCTCTTTTTTCCTAAAGTAAGTTCTAGTTTTAGGCTCTTTTATTTCTGGATTATTACTCATAAATTTTTGTCCCACATATCTACCTACTCTAAGTAAAAATTGATTTTTAAGTCTCATTTCTCTTTCATATGCTAGAAACTGTTTATTGTCAGCCATTTTAAAATGAGTGTTTAGTTTAGTTTTTAACTCTTCAAAACTCCATTGGTTTGACTTAGATATATTAAACTCAAATAAAGATCCTTTAGATATAATCTCCAACTTTTGAGGAATTTTATTTCTTACAGCCCAAGCAATTTGATTGTGAACATTAACACCTATACAATCAGAGATTTTTAATTTTTGGCTATCTTCTACAGATAAACTAAGTATGGTTTGCAAAGCACCTTTTATACTACTTCCTGGTATATATGGCTCAAAGTTAGAATTTTTTGGATTGTATGTAGAAATATTTTTTAAAATAAGCATCTGATTAAAAGAATTGTCTTGATTATTACTACTGCCATAATCATTATCATAAAGTTTTGCAATATCACTTGCAACAGATACTTTAGATATGTATAATTCATTATCAATAATAAATTTTTTATGAGATTTAAAAAACTCTACTAAAGTTGCCATATCTTCTAGCTTTTTTAAATCTATATTAACATTTTCTTCTATTAGTTTATCCAATACTAAAAATTCATCAAAATGATATAAGTACCCATTGTCTATAATATATGATATAGGCTCATACACCTCTCCGTCTCCAATATGAACAGGAGAGAGAGTAGTAAGGCGGATTTTGTAAGTTGTTAAATTTCTATTTTCAATCTCCTCTTGTAGCTTTTTTAATCGTGCTTGTTCCTCTAATCTTTTTTGTTCCTCTTCTTGTTGTTGCCTTTGAAGTTTTTCAAGTTCTTCTTGTTTTCTTTTTTCTTCTAACTCTTTAGCTTTTTTTGTCTTAGTTTGCTCTATCTGTATTTTCTTTTTTGTTTGAGTTTTATTAAAAGCACTTAATAAACTATTATCTATTTTTTTCTTTGCCAAAGTATTACTCCTCAAATTGAAAAGGTACAACTATACTATACCCTTGAACAAAAGATACTTTGTCATATCCATTGTTCATAGCTTTACCAATGTACTCTTTTTTCTCTTTTAGTTTTACAACTGCACCACTTTGTGCCATAAGCACTGGTTTTTTAAACGGGGTACTTGAGTTTGCAAACTTACCAAATCTGTTAAAAGTATCATAATATGCTTTTGTGATATTGTCAGCTTTGTTGTTAAGGAATGATGGAGAAAGTGTTAAATAGTAGTTAGATTTTACATCACTAAACCCCCTAAAGTTTTCATCTATTTTAACTTGAAACTGCCCTTTACCTGTAGAGCTTTTTTTACCAAAACCATACTTTCCCATTTTGTTAAGTCTTTGTTCTATCTCACCAACACTAAAACTCTCTTCATCAAACAAAACATACAAAGATATTATTCTCCTAAATTCTAACTCCTCTACCCCATAAGGAGCAAAAACACCACTATCATCTGTTGTGTAAGTGTTTCTGTTGATACTATTTCTCACTACTGTTTTTTTAGAAAAAAACTCTAAGTTTTCACACTCTTGTAAGTTGCCCTTTTGTAGATTTGCAAAACTTATCCACTGTTTTTTTCTAAACTCTTTTTTATCACTATCTGAAACAGAAAAAAAGTTCAAAGGTAATGTTGGTTTTGATACATAACCATCTGGTAAAAAATCACTAAAAATTATTTTTGGCTTTTCCTCTAAATAATCTTGTAAAACATCATTTTTATCTAAAAATAGATGGTATGCAAAATGTCCAAAAATAGTATCTGCTTTTGGATATGATACAAATGATGATTTTGGTTCAACTATAAGTTTTAAAAGCTTCATCACTTTATACCATTTTCAACTTTTTCTACAAGTTCTTCTAGTGATTCAGATATGTCACTAAATGCTACTTTTCCATAACCTCGACTTCCACTACCACCTAAAGCATCAAGTTCAAGAAGCTTGAGTCCTAATTTCATCACATTTTCAAAAAGTTCTTGATTGTCACCATCAAATACTCTTATACTCATATCAAAATCAAACTCAACAGCAGATGGAACTCTCTCTATAAATCTTAATCCACCATCTTTTGTTGTACCTGTTTTTCTATCTATCACATTTTCAGCTTTCTCTTCACTTAGATAGATTTTTCCCTCTCTGTAAGCTTTTCGTACATCTTTAGTTATAAAAGTATCTCTAAATATAACTCTTGTTATATTGACACCTTTATTTTCACCTGCACTCTCACCAAAAAGCTTTACTATCAAATCTCTTTTTTTCTCATCCCCAAAATTTGAACTACTATCTACAACTTTTCCATCACCCATAGGATCAACTAGCCTAAAATAATGCTCCAAAAGAGTTCTAACTTTACCTTTGAGACTACTACCTGGTATATATGGCTCAATTATTTTTCTATCAAATCTATTGCCAAAACCAATCTCACCATCTTCACTACAAAACACTTCTCTTTTGATAACAGGTGAATCTATACCACCTATCTTCATACTATCATCTCCGCCACCTATATGAAGTCCGCTTATAAGTTTCAGTTTACTTTGAATTGTTGTCATATTTTCCCCCTATTTTTTTGGCATAAAGCCTATGATTGATTCTAAAAAATATTTGAAGTTTTGCAACTCCTCTTGTGAGTTTACTTTTTCAATTGATTTTTGCATAAGTACTACAAAATCTTTGCCACAAAGTTTTCTTGTTTTAGCATAAGCTACTTTTGAGTTAAGCATCTTCACAAATGGTTTTATTTGTTTGTCAAACTCACTCTCATCTAAACTCTGTGCTTTGTCATTTAGCTCCAAAACCTTATCATAAAACTTTCTAAATTGTGTCGTTTTTATATCTTCTTCAAGTTTTTGAGCTATCTTTTGTGCCTTATCTCCCAACATAATTGTTAGTTTATTGTCATCTATTTTAAAACTAATATCTTGCATTAATCTATGCATCACTTTTCTCCTTTTTTAGTTTTATCTCTATTATCATATATTTTCAAAAAAATACTAGGTTTAAGCTTTTTGCCATAATTTTCTATGAGAGAAGCTATATTCGCAAAAAATTCTGAATCATTATCTTTTTTGTCTATATTTCGTCTAAATATATAATTCAACTTTGACTTCCACATAGCATTTTTGATATCTTCTTGTATATGTTCTTTCATATCACAAAGTTCTATAAGTCTATAATAAAATGTTGTTGTATCAACATTTTTTTGTTCCAAAAACTCTACTATTTTTACAAAGTCATTTTCTATTTTTAAGAACTCATCAAACTTCATAGATATGCCAAAGATATCTATCCCATCTCTATCTTGTCTCTCTCTCAAAACTGATTTAGCTCTTGATTCTGCCTCATCTGCCAAAGTTGATATATAGCTAATTGGTGTAGAATGCTTAAACATTACAAGTCCTATTGATAATGTTGCTTTTTGCAAAGTAAACTTATAAAACTCATCTCTTAACTCTTTTGCAAATGCGACCACTTCTTGATAATCCCCTATCAAAAATAGATCATCACCACCTGCAAAAATTATATATGTATTTTTATATTTTTTTTCTAAAATATCTGTTGCAAAATCACTAAAGAAAAAATCAAGCTCACGACTAAGTCTATTGAACTTTTTAAATGATTTCATATAGTATTCTCTAAAAGTATCACCCAATTTATCAACATCTGCTTTAAGAGCCATTAGACCACTTTTACCATTTTGCAACTCTTCAAATGTTTTTATTCCATCTCTATTTTTTGCTACATAAGAGTTGAGTGACCATTTGGCAACGCCATCATACTTTTGTGATGATATATCAAAACAATTTTTTGGTTCTTGTGGATACTCATTTGAAAAATTTGCAAAATATTTACTATTATTAAATTCAAAAAGTAAAACATCATTCTTATTAATCTCATTAGAGTTATATATTCTTAAGTATCTCTTTTTTGTAAGATTTTCACCTAATTTTATTTGATTTGCACATATATGACAACTATCCATCTCTTTTTTAATGCGTTTATGACAATATTGACAAACACTATCATCACTATTAGCACTATTAAAGACATCAACCACAAATTGCTCATCCTGAATATCTAACAAATTAAATTTATTGAGCTTTTTTAATTCATTATCTTTTGCTAAATTTAATAAATCTTGTTCAATCTCAATATTATCCTCTTGGTTTAAAATTCTTTCTTTTGTTGTAGCGGCATAAGATAATATAAAACCATTTTGTCCAAAATAATTTTTCAAAAAGTATTTATCTAGTTCTTGTTGTATATTTTTTATCTTTTGTTTATACCCTTCTTCTGTGCTTGCTAAAAGTAAAAACTTACCAGCACCAAACAAAACACTATCACTATTTTTAAACTCTTTTTTTACTATATCTACCATAACATAAGTTATGAGTTGTATCATAGCTGAACGACTTCTTAATATTTTTGATGCTTTTGTTGTAGTAAGTGAATCAAATATAAATTTTTGAATACCCCAAAAATCCCCACTGATCATAAGTACAGAGTCATCTAACTTATTCAACAATAGTTTTATCTTATCCTCATCATATTTTGAAATCAAACTATTTGTAGGTGATGGTTGTAAAGCTTGATAATATCTCTTCGAAAAATCATCTATAATCTTAGCTTTTTCTTTAAATACTCCATCATAATTTTTAATATATTCTATATCAAACTCTTGAGGATTTATATACTCTTTATTGTTATTTTTTTTATGTTCATTAAAGATATGTTCTATTCTTTTCATTATCCATCTCCTATACTATAACTATACCATATTATTTGATCTCCTCAATCTCAATTGCCCCAAATCCAAATGATGTCTGTTTACCTACTCCGATGATAGTTCCTATCTGTAACAGTTCCAAACTCAAATCATCCAATCCCATCACTACCATCTCTCCCAATACACCGTCCAAGATCAGCTTTTTGTTTTGTTTGAAACTTTTTCTATATATTTTTTTATACTCCAAAAGTTTCATAGATGTGATATACTCTGGCTTATAAGACAACTTATGTACTGTATAGTTATGAAAAATCTGCTCTTTTCTTTGATAGATAGAACGCAAGATATGTTCTATCTTGATATTATCATACTCTATCTCATTGGATTTTTTGATTCTTAGTGGTGTTTTGAATTTTATTTTGACATTATTTGCTATCTGCTGTGGTTTGATAGATTGTGGTGTGTATATGATATCGGGTATAAAGTTGGCATTGTGATATACCAAGATATCATCTACAAATATCTCAAATGATTCAAACTTCATTCTCTCTTTGCCTATACCGTTGTCTTTGAGTGCTATATGTAACGCACTCAAAAAATAGACCAATCCATCACACATATCATCATATAGATAAATCCCAAAATCAAACTTATCACTGTTGAGTTTCACATCCAAACGATATTTGTGATGAACATTTTCTAGCTCATACAATCTATAATACAAACACCCATCTTTGGCAAAGCAACCTTCACATTTATATGATGGATTTATACAAGTTACCTTTTTGAGTGCATATCCCAAGCTTCCTCTTATCATAGCACCTATAAAGTAAGGCACTTGCATATCTGAATCTATCTTGAGCCTTATATAATGATATCTCATCATCTTTTCCTAACTTTTGATTACATTATACCATCTACGGTTTAAACAATTATCCCAAATTATACATAACCAAAAAGTCAAAATATGTCTATAAAAGAATGTTTTTAATATATCCACCAACTAAACCCATTGAAATTAGGTTGTATTGCAATACAGCAAGAAAAGCGTTTCAATCCCCTAAACAATTTAATGTTTTGTCGGAGTTGTAGTTGTAACTCATAAAGAGTTCTTACAATTACAGTTTCAATCCCCTAAACAATTTAATGTTTTGTCGGAGACCCGGTTATGAGTATTAAGAAAGTAACTATTGGTAAAGAGTTTCAATCCCCTAAACAATTTAATGTTTTGTCGGAGAAATAAAGGATAAGTAATGAATGAAATACTTAAAGTTGTTTCAATCCCCTAAACAATTTAATGTTTTGTCGGAGGATGCTATTAGGGTTAGGACTTATATCGGATCTTCTGTTTCAATCCCCTAAACAATTTAATGTTTTGTCGGAGAGTCCTTATATGCGTGATTTGTGCTTTTGTGATTATATTGACAATGCGTTGTCAAGGAGCTTTGCACAAAGTGCGTATATGTACCAAG
>Ga0256913_10001272_pt1 | contig 13021 bp, 14 predicted proteins | sample Axial_MatmetaG_FD_185970 | JGI IMG/M metagenome (GOLD analysis project Ga0256913, IMG submission 185970) | Deep-sea worm associated microbial mat communities from Axial Seamount, Juan de Fuca Ridge, Pacific Ocean - Axial_Mat | ecosystem: Environmental > Aquatic > Marine > Oceanic > Microbial...
ATTTAAATTATTAATTTCTTTTTTAATTTTTTTACCTTCAAGAAAAACATTATTAATATTTATTTTAATTTTATTAATTTCATCATCAATGTGTTCCTTGCTATTATTATCTAATGGTCTTAAACAAGTGGGACATATTTTTAAATCATTTTTTAATAAATTATTTAATTGTTCTTTTAATTTTAAACCATTATTTTTAATATTTTGTATATCATTTTCATATATTTTAATTTTCATATTAATATCATTTTTATGATTATTAATGTCATTTTTAATATTATCTATTTTATTTTTAATATTTGTTTTTAATTTAAATAATTGAATTTCAGTGTTTGATAAATTATTTTCTAATGAATTATTATTATTAATTAATATATTTAATTTATTATCCAATATGTTTAATTCATTATTAGTATTAATAATGTTATTTTCAATTTCATCAATATTATCATTACTATCAATATTATTAATTTTTTGTTCATATTCTAATATATCTTGTTTAATATCATTAATAACATTATTGTAATTTTTTATTTTATTAGATAGATCTATATAATCAATAGTTAAAATATCGTTATCTATTTTATTTAAGTTTAAAATCAAATTTTCTTTATTAGTTTGTTTTTTATTGATTAATTTATCATTATTATTTTTATCATTTTTAAGTTTTTTAATTTGATTATTATATTCAATGTTTTCGTTATTTAATTTTTCTATTTGATCATTATGTTTATCAATATTAATATTAAGTTTATTTAATTTTAATGATTTTTTGTAATCTTTAAATTCATGTAATTTTTTTTCAAAAATATCAAAACCAGCATCTTTAATTATATTATCAATAAATATGCTTCTATCCATTGATAACATATCATTTATATTATCAGCATTTGTTAATGTTAATCGAATAAAATCATTAAAATCTCCTAATATATTATTTATTATCTTTTGAGTATCTGTATTTCTTTCTCCTATAATTTTATTTTTATCAATTTTTTTATATCCATTATAATATTCTAATTGTGTTGAACAAGATGATATTTCATCATTTTTTTTCTTTTTTCTAATAGTTTTTCTATATATTGTGTATTTTTTACCATCAATATTTATATTCATACCACCATCACAATAATTTAAATTTCTATGTAAATTGATAAATCTATTATCACCATTTTTTTCTCTTTTTAATGTTGATAATGTATTACCATATAAAATATAACAAATTGCATCCAATATTGTTGATTTTCCTTGTTGATTATTTCCATGTATTTGTATTATACCATCTTTATCTTTCCAATTTATAATATTATTATCACCATATGATTTAAAATTATTAAACCATATTTTATCTATATTCCATTTAATATTTAAATTTTTTTTAATATTTAATCTACTATTAATAATATTATCAATATCTAATATTTCATTTATATCTTTATTATTAATATTATTATTAATTAAAAATTCTTTTAATATATTTTGTTGAATTTGTGTGTCTGTTATATCTATATTTTCTGTGATTAATTTTGAATCTGATATATCAGTATATAATGGATTACTTTCAATTTTTATAGATTCTGTACCAACAATATCTTTTATTATTTTTCTTATTTTTCGTTCATTTTCTGTATTTATATTTACACTATCATCCTCCCATTTTACTTTAACTTGAATTTTTGAATTTTTATTATAAGGTATAGAAATATTATTATAATCTGTATTTTTATTTATTGAAATATTAATAAATTTATAATCGTTATCTATATTTATTTCTTTAATATTTTTATTTTTAATATCCCATAATAAATAACCATGATTATCAATTGATTCTCCAAAATTTTGCTGAATTAAACTACCACAATATGCTTTTGTTTTATTTTTAAAAAATTGGCGCAAATGTATATCACCAAAAAAAGAATAATCTCCTTTAAAATTATTAATTTTAGGATATTTTTTATTTTCCATTTTTAAACCATTGTATAATGAACACCCATATACTGGATTATGATATAAATCAATGTATATTTTATTTTTTATTTTAGAAGTTTTAAAATTTAGCCATGGATTTATTTCATCAACATGATCCCAAACAACCCAAATAATATTATCATCTTCATAAAAATCACTTTTATTATAATATATAATATTTGAATTATTAATTAGTGTTGATACTGTTTCTATTGTATTTATTCTTGATTTATGTTTTTTTCTAATATCATGATTACCAACTGTTACAATAACTTTGGCAATTTTTGATAAATTATTTAAAAAATCGGCAACTAATATTAATGCTTCTCCTTCTAAATCTATAAAATTATCATAAATATCACCAACAATAACAATTCTATCGGGTTTTTCTTTTTTTAAACTTTTATATAATTTATCAAAAATTATTCTATATTCATTATGTCTATCTAAAGATTTTCTTATATGAATATCTGCTAAATGAGCTATTTTATATATCAATTTTTGAATTTTTTTATCTAATATAGATTTTTTTTATTTATTTGTTGATATAAAATTTTTATTTTGTTATAAAACAACTTAATTAAATATTTTTTATATATATAAAAATAAAAAAGGATGTATATGTATGAAAAATTGTACAGTAATTATACCACATAAAAGTAAAGATAAAGATAGAAATGAAAATTTATTTACTATATTAGAATGGATAGATGAATTAAATTTTATTGATAGAGTATTAATTATTGAATCTGACACACAAAAAAAAATAGAAGATGATATTAAATCATTAAAAAAAGAATATAATAATTATAAATTAGAATATCATTTTTTATTTTCAAAGAAACCATTTAATCGATCTTGGGTGTGTAATTATGGTGCAACTTTATCAAATAGTAAAAATTATTTTTTTTTAGATAATGATATATTTGTAAATTCTCAAAAATTAAATGAAATTTATAAAAATAAAAATCATAAAAAAATTATAAAACCATATAATTTATATATGTCCTTGAATCAAAAAAAATCAAATGAAATAAGGGAAACATTAAATTTTAATGAAAAAAATATAAATGATAAAGATATCATATTAAAAATAAATAGAATAACGGCTGGTGGTATGTTAATAATCAATCGGGATTTTTTTTGGAGTATAAAAGGTTGGAATGAAAAATTTGTTGGATGGGGTTATGAAGATAATGAAATGAAAGATAGAATAGAAACAGGCACAAAATTTGAACCTGAACAAATTACTGTTTATCATTTGTATCATAAACAAGAAATTTTAACAAGAGAAAATTTAAATCCATATATTTATCAACAATGTATTAATGATGGACCATATAAATATATAAAAAATACAAACATTAATAGTTTAGGTAAAAAAAATAAATAAAATTATTTTTTTAAATGATATCAATAATAATTAGGACATATAATGAAGAAAAATATTTAAATGAATTATTAAAACAAATTTTTAATCAAAATAATAAAAATTTTGAAGTTATTATTGTTGATTCAGGTTCAAATGATAATACATTAAAAATAATTAAAGATTATAATATTAAATTAATAAAAATTAATAAAAATGATTTTAGTTTTGGGTATTCATTAAATAAAGGAATTGAAAATTCTAATGGTGATCTCTGTGTTTTTATATCTGGTCATTGTATACCAGTTAATAATGAATGGTTAAATGATTTAATTAAACCATTTGAAGATGAAAAAGTAATGCTTTCATATGGTAGACAAATAGGTGTTGATAGTAGTAAATTTTCAGAAATTCAAATATTTAAAAGATGGTATCCAAATAATAGCAATTTAAATCAAGATAATCCTTTTTGTAATAATGCAAATGCTTGTATTCGTAAGAAATTTTGGTTAAAATATTATAAATATAATGAAACATTAACTGGTTTAGAAGATATTGATTATGGATTAAAAATATTAGAAAATAATTATAAAATTGTATATGTAAGCAATTCAATAGTAAAACATATACATAATGAAACTTTTTCACAAATTAAATGGAGATATGAAAGAGAATCAATAACATATTATAAAATAAATAAAAACGAACATTTTTATTTAAATGATTTTATTAAATATTTTATTCTTAATGTATTTAATGATATTAATCAAAAAAATGGTTATAAAAATATAATATCAATTATATTATTTAGATATAATCAATTTATGGGAACTTTTAAAGGATATAAGTATATAAAAAATAAAAGAAGTTTAAAAAATAAATTTTATTGGAAATGAGATATGAACTGACAAAAAATAAAAGAAGTGGAAAATATGATTTATTATTTAAAAATTTTTTATTTTTAAAAAAAATTAATAAAAATGAAAATTATAATAAAATATTAAAAAATAAAAATATTATTATTGTTGGACCATCATCTCATTTATTTGAAAAAGAACAAAAAGAATTTATAGAAAGTTTTGATATTATTGTTAGATTAAATAAATCATTTCCTGTAAAAAAAAATCAAATTAATTTCATCGGTGAAAGAACAGATATATATTATCATTGTTTAGAACAAAGTGATGAAAATTGTGGTAAAATAAATTATATTGAATTAGAAAAACAACAAGTTTATTTATCAACGACATACCCAAAAGATATGATGCCATTTTATATAGATTATATAAAATTTGAAAATGAAATAAAGGATTATAATATAAAAACAAATTATATAAATATTGATTTTTATGACGAATTAATGAGATCTATAGGAACAAGACCAAATAGTGGTATTGCCGCAATTGCGGATTTAGTTTGTTATGATATATCATCATTATATATTTGTGGATTTACTTTTTTTGAAACTGGTTTTTATGATGGTTATAGAAATATTGATGGAATGAAAAAAGTAAAAAATGGAACAGAATGGACAAAATATGATAAAAATTTTAATAACAATCATATTCAATTTTTACAAAAAGAATTTATAAAAATGTTACTTGAAAATGATAATAGAGTGGATGGAGAAAAAAAATTAAAAGAAATATTAAAATTAAAATGAAAAAAAATTATCAAATAATATTATTAGGTTATAGTCAACCAGGTCATACGAATTATTTTCCATGGCTAAGATGGTATGAAGTTTATAAATATCATGGTTATGATTGTGTATGGTGTGAAGTTAATAATATACCAAATAATAATAAAAAGAAAATATTTATTACTTGGAATAGACCAACATCAAAGGAACTTGTTGATATGAATATTTATAAAAAAGGTGATATAATATTACAAAAATTGACATCGTTATCTAAATATGACACTAATGTTGATTGGAAACCAGGTTTTAATAATACATTAAATTTTTTTAAAACATGGAAATGGACTTTATATAAAATGGTTGAAAATTTATTAGATAAAGATATTAATATTTATGCATTTGGGGCAAAGACACAATCAAATGATTTTCCTGAAAAAAATAGAATTGTAAAAAAATTAGAATCTTTAAATAGATTATTTTGGATTCCGTTTGGATCATCATTATACAATTATGATGAAATACAAAATATGAAACCTATAATGAACAATTTTAAAAATGATATTGGATTTGTTGGTTCTAAATGGGGAAATACAGGAAGAGGTAATATATATTCTTGGAATAAATATTTACAACCTCTTTTAAATAATAATAAAAATGTAGAAGTTAAAGGTGGCATTGGCCGATATATTAATGATAAACAACATAAATTAATATTAAAAAACAGTAAATTATGTCCTATTGTTAATGCAACAACATGGGAAGTTGAAAAAGGTGTTCAAGATAGATTTTGGACAGTTTTTACAAGTGGCCGTTTTGGTGTTGTTGATAGTTTAGGTATTTATGATTTTTTTAATGAAGATGAAGTTGTGTGTGCAATAGATAAAGATGATTATTATGAAAAATCAATGTATTATTTGAAAAATATTGATAAACAATTACCATATATTGAAAAAATACAAAAACGAATTAAGAATGAATATAATTATTATATTACTTGGAAAAATATAATCGAAAAAATAATTTATATTAATGGATAATATATTTGATTTTTTTTCAAAAATTTATTGTATTAATTTAGATGAAAGAAAAGATAAATGGATAAAAGTTCAAAAAGAATTTAAAAAATATAATATTATACCTGAAAGAGTTTCAGGTATAAAGTATAAAGGCAATGAATTTGATATAAGATTTAAGGGAGCAGTGGGTTTATCATTAACAATTTTAAATATTATCAAAAATGCAAAAAAAGAAAAATTAGATAATGTATTAATTTTTGAAGATGATGTAATATTTAAAAAAAGAGATATATTAAATATATTAAAAAAAGCGATTAGTGAACTACCAAAAAATTGGGAAATATTTACATTAGGTGGAAATTTACAAAAAAAAACAATACCATATTCTCAACATTTAAGTAAAAATGTTGATAGTTGGGGCACACAAGCATGGTCTATAAACCATATACATTATGATACATTAATAAATTATATAAAAAGTGATAAATTTAAAAAAGAACCAAGAATTGATGTAATATTATGTAAAAAAATAAATTTTGGTAATTATTTTATAATAAAACCATTAATAGCTACTCAAGAAATTGGTTTTTCTGATATAAATGGAACAGTTAATAATACATTATTGAGTGAAGATATAAATGAAAAAAATAGATTAATATAAATGAATAATATTGCAATTATATGTAACATATTAAATAAGGAATTATGTGAAAAAAGTAAAGAATTTTATAAAAACACAAAATATGATAAAATCGATATACCAGGAAAAAATAAAATGTTTGGTTGGAAGTTTTTAAATTTTATTACATATAATTTAAATTATGAATGGGTTATATTAATAGATGAAGATTGTTTTATTACTGATTTTAGTATTGTTGACGAATTATTACAATATCAAATTAAAAACAATATTTATTGTTCTGGTGTACCAGATGGTGGTGTTTTAAATACTAGAAAACATAATCCTATATCAATAAATCCATTTTTTTCTATATTAAATTTGAAAGAAATTAAAAAAATTTATAATAAAAATGACGCAGAATTGTTATTTAAACAACCTGATAAATTTAAAAATAAAACACCTTTTGAATTATTAAAATCTGATTATAAATTTGATTCTTTTGAAAAATATTATGGATATTTTTTTCAATTAATTTCTAAAGATCTGAAAATATTATATTTAGACGGTGGAGATTTTTATAAAAAAAATGATATATGGACATCAACAATAAAATTTAATAATAAAATATTTGCATATCATACTTGGAAAGCTAGATTTTATGACAAAGAAAAAAATAGAATAGATAATATTTATAAATTATGTAAAAAAATAGCAAAATGATTGATATAAGTGTGTTAAAGGATGTAAATTTAAAATAGATGAAAAAAAAAATTAAAATATTGAAATGTTTGATATAAGTTATAATATAGAAGATGTTAAAGCATTTTATCCAGGATCACAAAAATATATTACTAATATTGATAATAATTCATCTATGTTTATAATAGATTCACATCATGGTACACACATTGATGCACCGTCACATTTTATTAAAAATGGCAAAAATATAAGTGAAATCGATATTAATTTATTTTTTGGAAATGTTCAAATAATAACAGTAGATAATTATATAATTGATTCGAATTTTTTGAAAACAATAGATATAAAATCAGATAAAATATTTTTTAATTGTATAAATAATGATATGTTAAAACCTTTTAATGAAAGATATACTGCATTAAATTATAGTGGTGCAAAATATTTAACTGATATAAATATAAAAATGGTTGGTATTAATTATGTTTCAATAGAAGAATATATTAATCATAATTTTTCAACACATAAGGAATTATTGAGTAATGATGTTTTAATTGTTGAAGGATTAAATTTAAAGAATATTGTTGATGGTATATATGAATATATATTATTACCAATAAATACATATAAAGAAGCATCTCCTTGTAGATGTTTTCTTAAAAAATAATTTTTTATAATGAAAAAAATAAAAATTTTTATATTAACATATAAAAGAAATGATGTATTAAATAGATTATTGAAAAATTTATTTGAAGAAAGTGATTTTAAAGATATTGAAAATTCAGAAGTTAATATAATAAATAATCATAGTGAAATTGATATAGATAACAAATATATCAACAAAGTAAATGTAATACACAATATGAGTAGACCTGATATGCGTGGCAAAATAGGAGAAACATTAACTATTTATGGTGATATTTTTTATGATTATGCAAAAATATACCAATCTTGTCTTGGTTATGATTTTATCTTAAATGATAAAGAACATAAAAATGAAGAATTATTAATTTATTTTGAAGATTATATTAAAAATAAATTTGGTGATTTATTATTTAATTATATGAAATATTTAACAGCTAGTTTAATATTTTCATTAATACCATTACATGATAATGAAAAATGTAATTTATATTATAAATTAATTAATAAAATAATATGATAATATTTATACCAATAAAAGAACATTCAGAAAGAGTTCCAAAGAAGAACTTTAGATTATTAAATGATATACCATTGTATCTATATCAAATTAATAAATTTAGAAAAGATTTTAAAGTTTATGTTGATACAGATTCAGATGAAATATACATAACATTATCTAATTTAGATAATGTTATTGTTTATAAAAGAGAAATTAATTTAATTGGAGATAATATATCAGTTAATTTATTAATAAAAAATTTAATAATGAAATATAATATTAATGATTATATATGTCAGATTCATGTAACTAGTCCATTTTTAAAAGTAGAAACAATAAAAAATATTAATCTAAATAATAATTATGATTCTTATGCATCTGCTGATATAATACAATCAAGAATATGGAAAAAGGAAAATATGGGTTTTATTCCAATTAATCATAATCCTATGAAATTAGAAAAGACACAAGATTTATCAAAATATTATGTTGAAAATTCTGGATTTTATATATTTCACACAAAAACTTTTTTGAAATATGATAATAGAATAGGTATTAATCCTCAATTTATTGAGTTATCTTTTCCAGAAAATGTAGATATTGATAATGAAAAAGATTGGAGTTTAGTATTAAAATTAAATAAAATATGAAAAAGAAAATAATGATATCAGCGCCATATATGTTAGATGATATTCAAATAAATAAAATTATATCACAATTTGATGAATCTGAATATGAAATATTTATACCACAAGTTAATGAAAAATTATCAGAAGAAGAATTAATGAATTTATCAATTTTGGATGTTGAAGGAATTATTTGCGGTGATGATGAATTCACAAAAAGAGTAATTGATAATTTGCCCAAATTAAAAGTTATCGTAAAATGGGGGACAGGTATAGATTCAATTGATAAAAAATATGCTGAAACAAAAGGTATTAAAGTTTTAAATACACCAGATGCATTTACAGTTCCAGTTGCAGAAACAACAATAGGTTTGATTTTAACATTTATAAGAAATATTAATAAAAATAACATTTTAATGAAACAAGGACAATGGAAAAAACCAAAAGGCAAAACAATTGAAGAATTAACAATTGGTATTATAGGATTTGGTAAAATAGGAAGTAAAGTTGCAAAATTATTACATTGTTTTGGTAATCATAATATTATATATTATGACATAAAACAAAAATTAACTAATATATCTAAATATAAAAAATTACATACATTAATAAAAGAAAGTGATATAATATCTTTACATTGTGATTTAAATGAAACAAGTGAATATATTTTAAATAAAGATATGTTTAAAATTATGAATAAAAAACCGATTATAATTAATACTGCAAGAGGTAAATTAATAAATCAAAATGATTTAATTGAAGCATTAATAAATAATCAAATATCTGGAGCTGGTTTGGATGTTTATGAAAATGAACCAATAATAAATAAAAAATTAAAAAATATGGATAATGTTGTTATGTTGAGTCATAATTCAAATTCAAGTCAAAAATATTGGGATTATGTTCATCAAAATTCAATAAAAATGTTAAAGGAAAATATATGAAAAAAAGAGTATTAATAACAGGTCATAGTGGTGGATTAGGTCAATCATTAATAAATACATTTAAATTAAATAATTATTATGTAATAGGGATTGATATAAAAAAATCTAAAATAAAAGTTGATAAAGAATATATTATTGATATTAATACATTAGAAATTCCACCAATTAATAATATTGATATTATTATAAATAATGCAGCAATACAAATTAAAAAAGATTTTGGTAAATTTAATATTGATGATTGGAAACAAACAATGAATGTAAATGTTATTTATCCATCATTACTTGTTCAACATTTTAAAGAAAGTTTAATTAAAAATAATGGACATGTAATAAATATAGGATCTATACACTCTGAACAAACAAAAAGTGGTTTTCATTTATATTCAACATCAAAAGGGGCATTAAAAACATTAACAAAATCATTATCATTAGAATTATCACCATATGTGAAAGTTAATATGATATCACCAGCTGCAATTGATACAAATATGTTAAAATCAGGTTTAAGTAAAGAATCTTATAATAAATTAAAAAATTATCACCCATCTAAATCTATTGGTCAGCCTGATAAAATTTCTCAATTTATATTAAATATAATACAACATAATGATATTTTTTTAAGTGGATCTATTATAACATATGATGGTTCAATTTCAAATTTATTAAATGACCCTGAAAATTAATTTTATTTTTTCACTTAACTGGAATTAAGAAAATCGACTTAATAAAATTGAATATAATTGATTTATAGATTTTATACTTTTACGATCAAGTAAAAATTGCAACCATTGATTATTAATTTTATTCCAGTAATCATAACCTTCTGGTGTTTTTTTCCAATCAAATGATAATAAGATTAATTTAATTTTTGAAATTTTACAAAAATCATTAAATGTATCCCAATCTTTTATATTAGATTTTTTTAAATTATTTAAAAATCTATAATAAATTTGTTTATTTTTTAAAAAATAAACTAATGAATTGCATTTAAGTTTTTTATAATTATTTACATTATCTATAAACATATTTAAATATACAATATTTTTAAGAAAAAAAAAATAATATATAAAATAAAAATAATATTTTTATGAAAATAAAACGTTTTAATAATTTTTTACTTGAGAATGAAGGTGGTGGAACATCAAATGCGACTTTACAAAATACGGGAGGAATGGGAAATGTTGTATCACCAACTGTAGGTAGTACACCTGGTCAAGTATGGGGAAATGGTAGTGGGAATATTGGATCTGGTGATATACCAGCATATAATACAACTAATAATTTTGATACTATTATGGGATATAAAAAAAAGAAAAAGAAAAAGAAAAAGAAATTAAAAACTATATCTAAATTTAGTGATTGGAAAATTAAAAGAAATTAAATTATGAATAAAATTTTTGAAGAAAAGAGTATAAAATATGAAAAAAATAAATTAAAAAAATTATTATTTTTATTAAAAAATATTGATAAAAATAATGATAAATATTTTATCAATGATAATAAAAGAAAGCAAATAGAAAAGGGGTTATATAATGCTGGTATAAAAAGAATTAGATTTGATAATAAATGGTATTATTTAAATCAAGAAGAAACATCGAATATTATTAAATTTAAAGATAATGATGCAAATATTGTTAAATTTAAAGATAATGACGCAAATGTTAAATTTAAAGATGATGATGCAAATATTGTTAAATTTAAAGATACAAATCAACAAATATTACCAACAAAAAATGTTAGTTTTTTACCTAATAGAGGTTATAATGTTAATGACATTGTTAATATTGTTACACCAAATTCTAAATTTAAATCAGTATATATGGGAATTGAAGGATTAGATGCACAAGATATATTAGATAAATTAAATCCACAATTTGATAAATCAGATCCATTTGATGGGGTTTTTGTTTTATTTACAGATAAATTACCAATGAATTTTATTAAAAAAGGAATAAGAATATTTCTTTTAAATGAAAATGATGTTGGTAAAAGTAAACAAATAGTAAAAGCATACACAAATGATGGCAAATATATAACAAAATATAAAGTTACTATTAAAAAAATAGAATTAGTTAAAAAACAAAATATGCCACACAGAATAGCAGCATCTTTAAATATGTCAGTTGGTTTATCAATATTAGAAAAAATAAACACTAATAAATTTCAAGAGTTTCTTAATAAAAGAAATGAATCAGTTATAAATTTTTCAGATTTTAATACATCTATAGATTTTGAAGAAATTAAATAATTAATTTAATAAATATTTTTTAAGGTGTTCAGAAATTATTTGAACACCTTAATTTTTTTTTTTAATTTTTTTAATCAAAAGGAATAATTTTTGATATAATCATTAGTTTAAAAAAATAAAATATAATGAAAGATTATTATAAAATATTAGGTGTTGATAAAAATTCAACACAAGATGAAATAAAAAAAGCATTTAGAAAAAAAGCAGTTGAAACACATCCAGATAAACATGGAGGTGATGATAAAGAATTTAAAGAAATAAATGAAGCATATCAAGTATTAGGTGATGAAAAAAAACGCAAACAATATGATATGGGTGGACAGAATATTAATTCTGATTTTGGAGGTGGTTTTGGATTTAATATTCATGATATTTTTTCTAATTTTGGATCTGGTGCAGGATTTGATCCATTTGATATGTTTTTTAGACAAGGAGGAAGTGGATATAATGAAAATTTAGATATTAATTTAAATATAGATATAAATTTAAAAGATATTTATAATAATAAAAATAAAACAATCGAATATAATAGATTAGTATCATGTAATGTATGTAATGGAACAGGATTTGACCCAAATAGTGAATCACATGTATGTGAAGTATGTAATGGTGATGGTAGATCGTGGGAACCAATGTTTGGTTATCAAAAATGTAAATATTGTCAAGGAACAGGTAAAATACACACAGGAACATGTAAAAAATGTAATGGTAAAAAAGTTATTAATAAAAAAGAAAAATTTACT
>Ga0256913_10001273_pt1 | contig 13014 bp, 17 predicted proteins | sample Axial_MatmetaG_FD_185970 | JGI IMG/M metagenome (GOLD analysis project Ga0256913, IMG submission 185970) | Deep-sea worm associated microbial mat communities from Axial Seamount, Juan de Fuca Ridge, Pacific Ocean - Axial_Mat | ecosystem: Environmental > Aquatic > Marine > Oceanic > Microbial...
CTTCAATGAACGCAACTATGCCAAAGTAAGCATTGCCATAGCAAAAGGGAAGAAACTTCATGACAAACGCGCCGACCTCAAAGCAAAAACCCTCGACAGGGAAGCCAGGGCAGCGATGAAGAACAAGTCGTATTAATATGTTTCACGTAGGGTGCTGTCTCCTGACAGCACCAGAATATTAAATCTTATCTGAAGGTGCTGTGAGGGCACAGCACCCTACGATCTTCTTTCATTCAATTTCTTATAGATCGAAATACGTTCTTTCTTTTGCTTTTTTCTCGCTTCTCTCTTCTGCCTCAGCTGCTGCTGACAGCTTGGTCTCAATCTGCGAAGTTCACGCAGCTGTTTATAGGCAGGCTGCCGTTTATAGCCGATGAACCGGTAGATCAGCAGACGTGTCTGCTTGAGCATCCACTGCAGGATTCTGTGCATGGGATCATGAAAGATTTTGCCAATACTCTCCTCGAACCAGAGGAAAAGCTTCCGGATGAGTTGATAGAGCCTCTGTATGCTTCTGGTAAGAAACGGCACCTTTTCCAGAAGTGCGAAAAGCCATGAGAAGAGGATCAACTCAACAAGGGGCGACAACCAGCTTCCCCAGAGATAATCCGTAAAAAAATAGGCAAGCCAGCTTCCTGCTCTGAGTACAAGGGCAAGCAGGAAACTCCAAAGCTTTGCAGCCATGACCTTCAACGCCAGCACCATACCCATAAATTTGCTGACATACCCCAAAGATCCCAGAACGGCAAATGCCGCAATCAGCTTCTTGGTAAGAGGAAAACGGATGAAGTTCTTTTTAATATGTGAAAAAAGAAGGCGGAAGTCATTTTTGATATGGTCAAGAAAATGGATCTTTAAATGATAACTGAAAACCCGTTCGATAAGATAGCGTTTCCCCAAGCCTGTAGCTGAAAGAAAAAGGATCTTTTTCAAAAAAATTTTAAAAACGAATTTTCCTTTGACAAGAAAAAAAGCTGTAAGGATCGCCAGGATATTCTCTTTGGCAAAACAGTAAAACGTTTTCATCCATGCCCAGAGCCTCTCATGAAACAGTTCTATTCCCACTACAATCCAGACAGCGATCGCACATACCGTAAAGGTCCAGAACCAGACCGGACGTTTTCCCATCAGTTTCTCTTTAACGCCTGTTTAATGCTCCGGTAGAGCCTTTTAAGCCTTTTAAGCCTTTTCACAAAAGGTGACTCTTTGAGAAAATATTTTTCCCTAATCTCTCTAACCCGTACTTTTACATATGCTTTCGTTCTTTTTAAAAGATCCACCGTACCCAGATAAATCTCCAGAGACTTCAGCCACGCTATCGAAGCCATGATCTTTCCGTAAATCAATTCAAACCAGCCAAACTGCATCAGCTTCTCTTCCGTGACCCTGAACATCCAGAAGGTGAATGCCGCAATAGGGATCTTCATCAGATAGATGGAAAGCCCTATGACCATATTACCGCTGACAAACAGATACCCGGCATACAACCCCAACGCTTCCACCGAAGCCAGCATCACCATGAACAGAACAAGGATCACATAAGCATTCACAGCACGAAGCTTCTCTTCCATCTTCTGCAGGATCTTCAGCGAATGGACATACCTGTAGATGGGATGTGCAATCCCTTCCCAAATGATCTCTTCGAAGATGATATAGCCAATGACAAGGATCAGCTGAAATAGTGTTATGAGTTTATGTTTGAGGGTTTTTAGCATTTTTCTCTTCCCTTTAAAATATAGAGAAATATTATAGTGGATTAGTAATTAGTAATTAGTAATTAGTAATTGGTATTGGTGTTGCTGGAAAAGAGTTTTTGAAAATTGATGATTTCGTTTTAGTTTGCTTTAGATTTGGAGGTTGTGTTGAAGGAGCTTACGGTCCAGTAAGTGACTGAAACGCTCCTCCGAAGATGAAGTAAAATAGAACGAAAGAACTATTTTCTTCTGAGTTCTTTGATACGGGCAGCCTTACCTTTAAGCTCTCTAAGATAGAACAGTTTCGCTCTTCTTACTCTACCTTTTCTGACTACTTCGATACTCTCGATAGACTCAGAGTAGAGTGGGAAAATTCTTTCAACACCTACAGAGTTCGCACCCATTTTTCTAACGATGAATGTTCTTCCTGTTCCCTGGCCTCTGATAGCGATACAAAGCCCTTCATAGTTCTGAACTCTTGTTTTTTCGCCTTCTTTAATTCTTACAGCCACTCTTACTGTATCACCCGCTCTGAAGGCTGGTACATTTTTGTTTTCCAATTGTGCTTGTTCAAAGCTTTCAATGTATTTATTTCTCATTGGTTATACCTTTTTTGTATAAGTCTGGGCGGAAATACTTTGTTTTACACAAAGCCAGCCCTCTTTTTAAGTCCGTGATTTTACTATGATTACCCTTTAAGTACTCTGAAATGGCTTCATTGTTTTCATAATTTAGCGGTTTTGTAAATGAGGGGGCTTCCAGAAGCGAGGCTTCGAAACTCTCTACACTTAAAGAGTCGCTGTTGCCAAGTACACCTTCGACATTTCTGCTCACTGCATCACAGATGACCATACTCGCCAGCTCTCCCCCTGTCAGGATGAAGTCGCCGATTGAGAAGAGTTCATCGGCACAGGCCTCGATGACACGCTCGTCTATCCCTTCATAACGTCCGCTTACAAGTACGATATGCTCTTTTTTCGCTAAACGCTTCGCATCGTTCTGGGTAAAGGGTTTGGCTACGGGGGAGACAAATACAATATGTGCGCGGGGTGATTTATCTCTGATCAGTTTCAGTGTATCCATAAGCGGCTGGGGGGTCATCAGCATCCCCGCACCCCCGCCTATCATCGGGGCATCGACACGATTGTGCCTGTCAAGCGTAAAATCACGGGGATTGTAAAAATCTATAGAGATTTTCTCATCCTCAATCGCACGTTTTAAAATACTGTCGGAGAAATACCCTTCCACAAGTCCGGGAAAGAGGGTAACAAAAGAGAAAAGCATCACAATTCCGTTCTAACTTGCTTCAAGAATGTCTTTGGCATCCCTGGTATGTATTGTTTTCGTTTCTGTCTCTGTTTTGAGTATATAGCGGTCGATGTAGGGAAGAAGAAATTTTTTGGGAAAACCTGCCTCTACCAGTTTTTTATCGGTTTTGATAAAAAGGTAGTCTGTATCGGCCATACGCTGTATCTCTTCTACCACTCCCAGAATCTCTCCCGCCTCTTCCACGCTGCATCCTATCACTTCAAACCAGAAATACTCTCCCTCTTTCAGACTGCAGTTCTCTTTGGTCTGCTCCTGTGTGGCATAGAGTTTGGTATTGGTCAGTTTTTTGGCAGCATCGATATTTTCATAACCAACAAAACGGATCGTACCGCGCTTGAAATTGATATCGGAGACCGTAAGATCGCCGCGGCTGCTCTGATAGGTGCTGCCTACTCTGAACTGTTCGGGGAAATCGGTATGAAGATGGAGCTTCAGGTCACCCCAAAGTCCTACTGTCCGCCCTATTTGAGCGATAAAGAATTTTTCATTCATGGAGACTTGTCTCAGCCTGCCGCTTTGACATTGACACGGTAGTTCTTACCGCCTTTTGCTTTACAGCCGGAGATGACTGTTTTGATGGAGTTGATCATTCTTCCCTCTTTTCCGATGAGCTTACCGATATCTTCGCTGTGTGCGAAGATGGTGATCTCATCGAACCCTTCATCCACTTCTGTAATCTCTACAGAGATCTCTTCCGGGTTGTTTACCAAAAGCCTGGTATAGGAGAGGAGGAAATTTTTAACCATTCAGACTATTTTTTACCTGCTAGTCTTTTTACAGTCGGGCTCATCTGTGCACCGACAGAAAGCCAGTAGTTCAATCTCTCTTCGTCAAGTGTAAGATCTTTGTTTGCAGATACCGGGTTGTAGTGTCCGATCGCTTCGATCCAGCCACCGTCTCTTCTTTTTCTGCTGTCTGTTACTACGATTCTGTAAAACGGCTTTTTCTTTCTACCCATTCTTGTCATTCTGATTACTGTCATTCTCTTTTCCTTTTTTAACTATAAAATTCTTTTTTGCTTTCGATAATCCATGCCGGAGGATCAGCACGCTATCTTCTTTACAAGTCCTGACAACTGCTTTTTAATGACCCAAAGCACTCATCAAGACTTTTGGAACGCGATTATACCCAAATAATTTTTAAGGTTTTATAAAATGCCTGTGAAACCGCTGCTTGGAGATGCGCGGCCTCTCCTAACGGGGCATACCGGGGAAGCCTCCTCCTCCCTGCATCTGCTTCATCATATCCTGCATCTGTTTCATACCGCCCTTGCCAGACATTTTTTTTGCCATTTTTGCAGCGTTCTTGAACTGTTTGAGAATACGGTTCACCTGCATCTGTTCCAGCCCGGCACCGGCTGCCAGACGTCTTTTGCGGGTATTGTTGAGAAGGTCCGGGTTCTCACGCTCTTTGGGTGTCATGGAGGAGACCAGCGCTTTGATCATTTTAACCTCTTCCGAATTTTCAAGATCCATATCGCCGATCTGCTTTGCCATATTGCCCATACCCGGGATCATACCCATAATGGACTTCATGCTTCCCAGTTTCTTCATCTGCTCCATCTGGTCGAGGAAATCATTGAAGTTAAACTGACCCTTTTTGATCTTCTGGGTCATTCTTTTTGCCTCTTTGGGGTCGATGGCCGCTGCCGCTTTTTCCGCCAGGGACTCCACATCCCCCGCACCCATCAGACGGCTGACGATACGATCGGAGATGAACTGCTCCAGGTCAGGCATCTTCTCACCCGCACCGATGAAGCGCAGCGGTACGCCCACCTGCTGTGTCAATCCAAGCGCCACCCCGCCTTTGGAATCACCGTCGAATTTTGTCAGGATCACACCGGTAATACCGATCTTTTCTTTAAAAGTCTGTGCCGTTCTGACTGCATCCTGGCCCGTCATGGCATCGGCAACATAGAAGAGTTCGTCCGGCTGCGCTACCTTTTTGACTTCCGCAAGTTCATCCATCAGCTCCTCATCGATCGCCAGACGTCCGGCTGTATCGATCAGGACGACATCATAAAGTTCTTTCTCCGCCTTTTCCAGGCCCTGTTTAACGATCTGCGCCGGTGTAGCATGCTCGTCTGCCACCAGTTCCACCTCGATCTGGGACGTGATCTGCCTCAACTGTTCAACCGCGGCAAGACGCTGAAGGTCGGCGGCAATGACAAGTACTTTTTTCTTTTTTTGTTCTTTGAGGAAATAGGCAAGTTTACCCGTAGTGGTCGTTTTACCCGATCCCTGAAGACCGATCATCAGGACCACTGTCGGTGGTTTTGATGCGAAGGTAAATCCTTTGGGTGCCCCCTCGATGGTAAGGATATCGGTCAGTTTTTCCTGAAGCGCTTTAAGGAAATTGTCTTTGCCTACGCCGTTCTTCTTTGTCTCAAGTTCCACCGCACTGATGAGCTCTTTGACGACTTTGTGATGCACATCGGCTTTCAAAAGGGATTTTTTAAGCTCTGTAGTCGCCTTTTTCAGCGCTTTTTCATCATCGTGAAAACGGATCTTTCCTATGGCATTCTTAAAACTGTCGGTTAACGTATCAAACATTTTTTACCTTATTGTGTCAAATATAATTGTGCGATTTTACCCTAGTTGGGCTTAAAGCAAAATCCGTATATAAGTGTAAGCTTTTTACTCTGTCATGCAAAAGAAGATGCTCCGGAAAAACAGAACGGGACGATCAAATACCTGAACTGTTTTCTCATAATTATTTGTATCTGGCGATATCTTTAGGCTCTTTTGCACTGAACTCATAATCGAACAGTTTCATTTTGGCTGAGTGTAACAGCACGCGTTTGGACTGCGTACGGCTGCCATACTGTTCGTCCCCTACGATCGGATGCCCGATATGTGCAAGGTGTACACGGATCTGGTGGGTTCTTCCCGTAGTGATCTGGATGGTTACTTTGGATTTTTTTCCCTGTATCTCTTCAGGTGTCACGATAGTATGCGCTTTTTTCCCTCTTACCGGATCTATCAGTGAGAAGGCTTTTCCTTTTTTCACCGTAAAGATGGGCTCGTCTATCTCTACCTTCTCATAGAGGACCCCCTCTATCCATGCCACATAGTGTTTTTCCACCCTGCGGTTCTTGAACTCCTTGACCGCACGCTCTATGAACTCCCTGTTCTTCCCAAGCAGAAGCACTCCCGAAGTATCCCTGTCGAGTCTGTGAAGGAGTTCCGCACCTTCAACGGCATCCTGTATATCGTAACTGTCCACCTGGGCCGGTTTGTTGATGGCGATGATATCCTCATCCTCATACAGTATCTCTATATCCTCCGGATACTCGATTCGGAATTTCGTCTGGGTATTGATCTCCGCCCGTGCGATCTTCACTTTCTTGTCGTTGACATAGACCAGTCCTCTGTCGATCAGCTCTTTCGCCTTTTTGTTCGAGATGCCTTTCTGCTCTGCCAGTACTTTGTATGCTTTATCTGTAGCCATGTTTTTCTATCCATTCATTGAATTTTTCCGTAAAAGGAAATTCTATTATCTTTATTTTACTGTTCTGCCCGCTTTTGAACAGAATATCGCTTTTGCTTACTTTGAAACTTTTCGCAAGGAACTTGGCCAGCTCCTTGTTCGCCGCTCCTTCAACCGCTGCCGCTTTGATACGTACCTTGAGCGCATCGTCGCCATAAAGCCCGCAAAATTCGTTTTTGCTTGCTGCAGGCTGTGCCTTGATACGCAGGCTCACCCTCTCCTCTTTGATCTCATAAAACATCTTGCAGACTCTTTATGATCGGTGCCATATCGCTTTTGTTTTTGATCTTTGTCGCTTTCAGCAGCCCGTGCTGCAGAAGCCTCCGGGAGAGGTTGGAAGCTTCCACAATGGCGATCCCTTCCACCGCTTCAAAGATATCCTTCTGGTTAAAGTAGTGTTTTCCCGAAATAATCTTGCAGCCAAACTGTGCCGCTTCCGCGGCATTATGTCCCCCGACAGGCTCGAATGCCCCGCCCAGGATCACAATATCGGAAACCGCATAGATATTGACCAGTTCTCCCAGTACATCCACCAGTACGATATCACTCTCCAGATGTTCCAATCCACTGAAGCGGTGCCAGCTGAACCCCTTCGCTTTTGAGAACGTATCTACCATTTCCGCCACTTTGGAAAAACGTTCCGGATGGCGGGGTACGATTACCAGTCTGCTCTGCGGTTCTTCTTTTCTCAAGGCGAGAAAGGCTTCCAGTATCATGCGCTCCTCACCCTCATGGGTACTTGCCGCGCAGACAAGCAGGGCCTCAGGCTTGGAGAGTACTCTCTCGGGCCGGGGCAGGTGCGCCAGTTTGATATTGCCCGTCACCACCACTCGCTTCGCACCAAGCATCTCCAGCCTCTCCTTGTCCAAAGGTGTCTGCGCATACACTTCGTCGATGGATTTGAATATCTCCCTGTAGAGCCAGGCCATCTTTTGGTATTTTGGAAACGACCTGTCACTCATACGGGCATTGACCAGGAGGGTCTTCGCACCTCTTCTTTTGGCCAGGGTAAAAAGCAGATACCAGAACTCCGCCTCCATCACAACCAGCGCCTTCTGCGGTTTCATCCATCCGAAAAGCAGCGGTTCAAAGGGAAGGTAGCGGCTCTCTTCCGTATAGCTGCGGATAACCTGAAACCCTGTATGTGTCGTAGTGCTCATACGCAATTCCGCTTCCGGCAGGGCGTCGACCAGCGGTTTGATCGCTTTTGCTTCACCGAAACTGCAGGAGTGAAACCAGATACCGTTCTGCTTCAGGGGAGGATTTTTCCATAAAAAGAAACGTGCGGGAATGGACTGTCTGTATTTGGATTTAAAAGAGACAAGGAATAAAAAAGGGAATGCAGCAAGATAGATAAGAAAAGAGGCTGCCGAATAGAAAAAAAAGAAGACATTTGCCATTTTTACTCCATTCTGTGGGTCGGTTCACCGACCATTAAACAGCCTCATTTCAGCAATAGCCGGTAAACCGGCCCTACGCCTCTTCCGTCTCTCTCTCAATATAGAGAATACGTCCGCAGTGAGGACAGTTCACGATCTCGTCACCTTTGATCACTTCCGAGTATGTTTTGTCATTGAGTTTCATATAACATCCGTAACATGCCTGTTTTCTTACAGGTACGACCGCTGTATTACCTGCCCAGATACGGATCTTTTCATAGAAAGAGAGTACCTTCTGCTCAAGGTTTCTGCTGATCTCTTCTCTTTTGACAAAAAGTTCCGCTTTACTCTTCTCGATCTCCTCTTTTTCTGCCTCTGCCTCTTTGCTGATGGCAGCGAAACTCTCTTTAAGCGTATTCAACTTCTCGTTGGCTTCATCTATGAGTGCCTTTTTGGTCTCGTTGATCGCCTGAAGCCTTTCGATCTCCTCATTCGCGAAAGTCATCTTCTCTTTTGCGATATCCTCTTCCAAAGAGAGTGCTTTCATCTCTTTTTCCGTCGTGATCTCTTTGGCTTTCTTTGCATTGGAAGCGAGTTGCTCATGAAGCAGTGTCAACTGTTCTTCAAAGCTTTTTACCTTCTCTTCATTGTCCGCTATGGCAGCTGCCAGTTCATCGATCTCTGCCTGGGCCGCATCGACCTTCTTCTGCGCTTTGGCCAGTTTTTTGTCTGCAGCTTCCAGTTGTGGCGTATAGCTGTCTATCGCCTGGTCATTCTTTGCAAGTTCTATCAACTCTTGTAAATGTTTGTTCAATCTCTATCCTTTAGGAGTTTTGAGGGTTTTTCAAAGTGTTTCCATATGAAACGGGTTTTTAGAATTCGCAATTATAGCTAAAATATCTAAACCTTTCAATTCACCCATAAGTATCTCGGCAAAAAAGCGTTCACTTTCATAGTGCCCGATATCCACCATCATCATATCTTCGCTCATGGCCTTCATGGCATCATGGTACTTGATATCACCCGTCAGAAAGCAGTCCGCTTCTACCTCATCCATGAGAGAGGCACCTGCCCCGGTCGTCATTGCAATAGCATTGATCTGCTCTTTTTTCCCGATCACTTTCAATGTAGGCAATCCCAGTTTTTCCTTAAGCAGCGCAAGCAGTTCATGGTAGTTCCAGCTTCCTTTGGCTGTACAGACAAAAGGTTTCTGAGCTTCCATCTTGAATCCCAATACTTTTTCAAAGACATATCTGTTCAGATGGGTTTGGTCGAAGTTGGTATGCATCGCGATGCAGGAGTGCTTTTTAAGGATCATCTTTTCAAGCAGGTTTGAAGGGTATTTGGCAAAATCGAGCTGGGTCACTCCTCCAAATATCAACGGATGATGCACAATGAAAAGCGTACCCTCCTCAGCCTCATCTATCATCTCGGCATCTATATCAAGAGAGATGACGGCCTGTGACACTTCACGTGTCATTTCTCCTACAATCAAACCGGAATTATCCCACTTCTCCTGAAGCTCGAAGGGGCTTATGGTGTCTAAATGTTCATATATCTCTTGTAATTTCATTACATCCCCAATACTAAATTCACTCTCTGTTCTATCTTTTGTAGCTCGTCATCCCGAAGGGTGGTCAGCACACCTTTTTCAGTCAAAAGCCGTTTGGACGATATCATCTTCAATGCATGACAGAGGATCGTACTTCTCTTCTCCAGTTTGTCCCTCTTGGGGAGTACCCAGGTAAGATCACTCTCCTTGATTTGAGAACTGAGTGGTATGACCACTACCTCATCATAGAGACCATCCTCTATCATTCTGTTAAGAAAATTATTCTGAAATACCAGCACGGGACGTATCTTACCGATATCCGTATGTTTGGCATGCCCCAGATTTGCCAGATAGATCTCACCTTTTTTAATAGGCATCATCCAGTCCGTCCATCAGTGTATCGTCATCCTCTTCACTTTTGTGTTTCAAGATAGCATTACGCTTGGCAAATTTTTGATACTCTATCTCTTCGAGTACCTCTTTGAAGTTGTCAAGAAATGCAACGGGAACGAATATCCCCTTGACCTGTTTGGTCTTTTTGTTGAGTATCTCTGCAACATCATCAAGCTTATCGATGATGGCAGGATTTTTACTGATGTCAGATATACCAATTTGCAACATTTTAAAATCCTATATTAATATGGGATTATTATAGGATTTTTATGGAATATTGTCAATACCTGCCCTGTAGGGTGCTGTCCCCTGACAGCACCATCGCTAATTGCCTTTATTGGTGCTGTGGGGACACAGCACCCTACGCATACATTATCCTCGTACCCTTGCGTTACGTTCTTCTTCCTGCGCTTTGTATAGCTGCGCACACCCGATGGCAAGCTCACGTACTTTGAGGATGTAGTTCTGTCTCTGCGCCTGGGAGATCGCCTTTCTGGCATCGAGCACATTGAAGGCGTGAGAGGCTTTCATACACTCGTCATACGCCGGCAGAGGCAAGCCTTTTTCAAGACAGAGTTTACACTCTTCACTCGCATCATCGAAATGCTGGAAGAGCTTCTCTACCGTCGCTACCTCAAAGTGGTACTTGCTGAACTCATACTCGCTCTCTTTGTGCACATCTGCATAGGTGGTCACCTCATCGCCGTTTCGGTTCCATACTATGTCGAACACACTCTCCACACCCTGAAGATACATTGCCAGACGCTCGGTACCGTAGGTGATCTCCACAGCCACAGGATCACAGGCAATCCCGCCTACCTGCTGGAAGTAGGTGAACTGTGTCACCTCCATCCCGTCCAGCCAGACCTCCCAACCAAGCCCCCATGCACCAAGGGTCGGGGATTCCCAGTTGTCCTCCACGAAGCGGATGTCATGCTCTTGCAAATTCAGGCCAAGGTACTCCAGCGATTTGAGGTAAAGTTCCTGAATATTGTCAGGACTCGGTTTGATGAGCGCCTGAAACTGATAGTAGGCTCCCAAACGGTTGGGGTTCTCCCCATAACGTCCATCTGTCGGACGGCGGCTTGGTGCTACATACGCCGTAGACCACGGTTTGGAGTCAAGGCTTCTAAGCAGTGTCGCAGGGTGGAATGTCCCCGCACCCGCAGGCAGATCGTACGGCTGTACAATGTTACACCCCTGCTCAGCCCAGAACTGCTGGAGTTTTAAAAGTAATTCACTAAAAGTAATTGCATCTTTGTTCATCTTTTCTCTTTCTATAACAATTTATCAGATATCGTTCCCATGCTTTGCGCGGGACATGGATATTTCAATTTAACAGACGATGACGCTTACTGTCTGTCAAATTCAAATATCGGTTCCCACATTGTAAGTGGGAACAAAGTATTTCATGGAAGCGGCGCCGCGGCGCCGCATACCTTCACTTTTCACTTCGTTAGAGAATCACTTCGATCTCGGAAGAGTCAAGCTCCACTTTCTTCGCCTTGGAGATGCGGTCTTCCTGAAGTTTCACTTTCAGCTCATCGTTCTGCAGTGCCATAATTTGAATGGCAAGGTAGGCGGCATTGACCGCTCCGGCTTTGCCGATGGCCAGCGTACCTACCGGCATTCCCGCAGGCATCATCACTGTCGAGAGAAGGGCATCCTCCCCTTTAAGCGGCCCGCTCTCCATCGGAACTCCAAGTACCGGCTTGGTCGTTGTCGCTGCCAGTGCGCCTGCAAGATGCGCCGCCATCCCTGCTGCAGCGATGAAGACCTGGGCACCTTTAGCTTCTGCCTCTTTGATGTAGTTTTTCGTTCTCTCCGGACTTCTGTGCGCCGAAGAGATGATCAGCTCATAGGGTACCCCGAACTTATCCAGTGTTTTGGCACACTCTTCCATAATGCCGTAGTCACTCTTGCTTCCCATAACGATCGATACAAATTTCATTTTTATTCCTTTTGGTTTATACGTTTCAAAATACATAGATCAACACAATAACTTGCATTCAGCTATATATTTAAAGGCAGGCTAACGCACCCTAAGGGCATTTCCTTTGGGCACCCTCCCTACTAGCCATCACATTTAGGCTCCATGCTCATGGGTGTAGAGTCCTCTTTGAGCCCTTTCTTCTCCAATGCTTCATCGATCTTTCGTCTGAGGATCGTATAGCCCGGAAGTTTGGCGGGTAGCATGATCTCGTTGAGATCACCGCTGTGGACACACTCCTTCTCTTTGCCCTCTTTGGTGAGGATCGTTTTGAAGGTCAGCCAGTATTGCCCGGCGACCTCTTCGATCTTGCCGATCTCATTGTCTACCAGCTCCACCGTCGCACCTACAGGCAGTACGATCTCGACACTGTCTCCCGCACAGGTCTTGTCCTTGCATCTCCATGTACTGCCCTCTTCGGAGACAAGCCCTGCCACCTGATGGGTACCATACTGTATGGAGAAACCGTGCGACTCCGTATCATGCTTCTCGAACGGCCTGGAGATCAGATAGGCATCGGTAAAGCCCCTGTTCTGTGTCGTATTCAATTCACGCTGATAACGGCTGGCCTCAAAATCCTCCGCATAGTAGTCATCGATGGCATGACGGTAGGCCTTGGTGACCACACCGGCATAGTAGGGTGACTTGGTACGCCCTTCGATCTTGAGCGAGTCGATCACCCCGCTGTCGAGTATTTCGTTAATATGGGAAGCCATATTCATATCTTTGGCATTCATGATATAGGTCCCTACCCCCTCCTCTTCATCGAGACGGAAGGTGGTGCCGCTTTCAGGGTTGTGGGCATAGATCTCATATGGAAAACGGCAGTCGTTCGCACAGCTTCCACGGTTGGGGACACGTCCGGTCTGCAGTGCCGAGACCAGACAGCGTCCGCTGTAGGCAAAACACATCGAACCATGTACGAAAACTTCCAGTTCCAGGTCGGGAAGGTGGGTTTTGATCGCTTCACAGTCTTTGAGGCTGATCTCACGTGCCACGATAATACGTTTAACCCCAAGATCGTAATAGACCTCCGCATCCATGGCGTTCATCACATTCGCCTGTGTCGAAAGGTGTACAGGGATATCTGGGGCGATACGGTGGGCGATCTTCACAACACCCGGAGAGGAGACAATGAGCGCATCAGGCTTCAGCTCCGCGATCTTGGCGATATGGTTCTCGTAGAGT
>Ga0256913_10001274_pt1 | contig 13008 bp, 11 predicted proteins | sample Axial_MatmetaG_FD_185970 | JGI IMG/M metagenome (GOLD analysis project Ga0256913, IMG submission 185970) | Deep-sea worm associated microbial mat communities from Axial Seamount, Juan de Fuca Ridge, Pacific Ocean - Axial_Mat | ecosystem: Environmental > Aquatic > Marine > Oceanic > Microbial...
CGAAGAATACTTTTGAAGTAATTGAGAATGCTGGTGCAGGAGAGATTGTGAATCTTGAATTAGACATTGTAGCTCCAAAAACAAAAGTAGAAAGCACTGATAAAGTAACAGGAAAATTATTACTTACAGATGCTGATTTAGTTGTTTCTGCAGGTAGAGGTCTTAAAGGTCCCGAGAATTGGGCAATGATAGAGGAATTAGCTGAAGCATTAGGTGCTGCTACTGGTTGTTCTCGCCCTGTTAGTGACGAAGGATGGAGACCTCATACTGAGCATGTTGGACAAACTGGAAAAATTATTGCTCCTAATTTGTATATTGCAATAGGTATTTCTGGAGCAATACAGCATGTTGGTGGTATTAGTTCTTCAAAATGCATAGTAGCAATTAATAAAGATGCTGATGCTCCTATTTTTGAAGTTGCTGATTATGGTATCATTGGTGATGCTTTTAAAGTAGTTCCTGAACTTATCAAAGCTGTTAAACAAGGATAATATTTAGATATAATTTTTATTGAAATGCACTTCTATGGAGGTGCATTTTTTTTGTGAAAAATTATTAGTTCTGTTATTCTTGATGTTGATAATGTTGCATATTAGTATATTTTGGCACAGGTTTTTGTTCGGTACGACAAAAACTGTGACAAAATAAGAATGTTCAAACCATAATAATCAGTGGTGTTTTTGAATAAATTTTATTCTAATTTTGCCATTATGAAAATGATAACGAAAATAGCATTGATTTTGTCTTTGGCACTTGTGGTTCTGAGTTCTTGTACCAATAAAAAAGATGAAATTCGTCGTGAACTTAATGATGGAATAAGAGCTTCCTACGCAACAAAATATGAAATAGCAATAGAACATTATAATAATGTCCTTGATATTGACCCCCAAAATACAGAAGCTTACCTCAATCTTGGAAGGGTATTCTTTAATAAAAAGAAATATGAAAAAGCGATGGAATATTATAATAAAACCATTGAAATAGACTCTAGCTATGGAGAAGCTTATAAGTCAAGAGCTCAACTGAATACATTGTTAGGAGATAGAGATGCAGCCTGTCAAGATTACTTAAAGGCTGAGAAATATGGCGTTCCCAATCTATATAATTTTACTAAGTTTTGTAAATAATTTTTAATTATTCATTCTTAATTCCTAATAAGCTTTCATTCTTTTCCAATAAGTACTCCCGATATAATTCATGAACCATTCCATCAGCAAGTCCAATTTTTGGAACTGCAATATGTTTAGCTTTAATTAAGTCCATAAGTTTAAGGTAAATTTTTGCTGCAGGAACTATCACATCTGCTCTGTCTTGCCGAAGTCTAAATTTTTCTTTTCGATCCTCAATACTTAATACTGATAATGTTTTATATGCGTTTTCAATATTCTCAAGACTTAAGAATATGTTTCCTTTCTCACCAAAAATCTTATTAATTTTATTAATATTTCCGCCGGAACCAACTACATTCATTTCATCAAAATCATCTTTAAAATCAACCAACCATTCGTTTATTTCATCCCAAATATTCTTCTTATACTCATTATTTAATAAGCGAATAGTTCCAACCTTAAAAGATTTTAGTTTAATAAGTTTTCCATTCTTCTGGGCTGATATTTCTGTACTTCCTCCTCCAACATCAATAAATAGAGTAAGTCTGTTGGGATTATGAAATACAATTCTATTGGTATTTCTAATAATTGAAGCTTCTTCTGCACCAGAAATTACTTGAAGTCTTATGCCTGTCTCTTTATGGATTTTGGAAACAATTTTATCACTATTTGAGGCCTCACGCATTGCAGCAGTTGCACATGCCCAAGTGGAAGATGGTTTATAAACATCTATTAATAGCTTAAATGCTTTCATAGTTTTAATAAAAGCTTTTTCTTTTTCTTTTGATATTTTTCCAATATCAAAAACATCTTTCCCAAGTCGCAAAGGGATACGAATAAGAGTTGCTTTTTCTATTTTTATATTGTCAATATCGCCATAAGCATTTGCAAAAAGCAACCTTGCAGCATTTGACCCAATATCTATTACAGCGTATAGCATAGTTAAGTAATTAAGATACGAAAATATGATATTTTATTAATGAAATTACGATTTATTCTTAAGATATTTATAGGTTTCATCTTGAGAATTCAAACAAGGAAATCCCTTATCTCTCCGAGTATACTCATTAATTTCATTATAATTTAATGATCGATATTTCTCTGTATCATTCTTTTGAAAATTAATTACTTGCATCAACTCTTCTTGTATATCTTTATCTAAAATTGGACATATTATTTCAAAGCGAAAATCCAAATTTCGTTTCATCAAATCAGCAGAGCTAATGTAAAATTCAGGATTTCCACCATTTGCAAAAATAAACAATCTTGAATGTTCTAAATGTCTACCAACAATACTAAATGCATTAATATTTTCTGTTTTATTTGGAATGCCAGCTTGCATAATGTTAATACCTCGAATTATCATTTCTATTTTTACATCACTTTGACCTGCCTCAATTATCATTTCTGAAACATCATTGTCAACTAAGCTATTCATTTTAAGAATAACCCATGCATCTTTTCCTTGCTTTTTGTTCTCAATTTCTCTTTTTATTTTTTCATCAAAAAACGATCTAATATTGAAAGGACTTACTGCAATATGTTTGAATTTTGGAGGTAGGTACTTCGATTCAATTAGCTCAAAGAAATTATAAATATCTTCTCCTATATCTTGATTAGCAGTTAGTAAGCTATGATCACTATATACGCGAGCTGTAGATTCATTGAAATTACCTGTACTTATATTACTATAATATTTATTTAGTCCTTTCTCTTTTCTTCGAATAAGAATTAGCTTAGCATGAACCTTCATACCAGGAATAGTAGGTAGAACTTTTATACCTTCACTTTGTAGTTTCTGAGTCCATTTTATATTTGCTTTTTCATCAAATCTAGCCTGCAATTCCATGAAAACAGTTACGACCTTTCCATTTCTAGCAGCACTAATTAATGCATTCATAGCCAGAGAATGCTTGGCTGCACGATAAAACGTCATTTTAATGCTTCTAACTTTTGGATCGATTGATGCCTCTCTAATAAAATCAATAATATGTTCAAATGAATGGTATGGGAAATGAAGCATTACATCTTTCTGTCGAAGTAGTTCAAATATACTTTTCTTTTTGGTTAAATGGGGATGAATAATTCTAGCTTGAGATTTGTATAAAAGCTCTTTTCTTAGACCAGGAAAATTCATCAAATCTCTAAAATTATGGTATCTACCACCTCCTCTAAGCTGATAGTTCTTAGTTGTAATATTAAGTTTTTTAATTAACTTTTTAAGAAGAGACTGGGGAATATCCTTATCATAAACAAAGCGTACTGGAATTCCTTTTGTCCTTTTCTTCACACTTTCTTTCATTATTTCCAGAAAGCTTTTTGAAACATCATTGTCTATATCAAGTTCTGAATCTCTTGTAAACTTTATAATAAAAGCATCAATAGTATCAAAGTCCCATATTGCAAATAAATCTTTTAGATTATACCTTATTACATCCTCTAAAAACATAAAATAGATATTATTATTCTTTGTCTTTAATCTAATAAAACGAGGTAATTCACTTGGGACTTCTATTAGAAGGTGTCTGTCTTTTTTTATTCCTTTTGAGTCAGAAAGATTCACCGTTAGATATATAGCACTGTCGTTAAGCACCTGAGCTGTTTCAAAAAAATCAATGATTATTGGGAAGATTAATGGTCTAACCTGATTCTTAAAATAACTCTTTACAAATTCTCCTTGTTCAGGGTTTATTTCTTTTTCGTTAACTAGGTGTATTCTTTCTCGCTTTAGTTCTCTGAGTATATGATAGAATGCTTCGGTATATTGCTCTTCTTGTTGCTCTATTACTTCTAAGATTGTATTTAGTTCCTTATTTAGCTTTTCTTTTTCATTCCCTTCTTTTGATGCTAATTTTATTAAGCGTCTTAAAGTTGCAATTCTTACTCTAAAAAATTCATCTCTATTATTGGAGAATATTCCAAGAAAACGGATTTGTTCAATTAATGGATTATTCTGGTCTGTAGCTTCTTGCAATACTCTTCCATTAAATTGTGTCCAGCTTATTTCCCTATTAATTGAATCCATTATTATATTTTCTTTGGAGAGATTGCAAATTTTAACTTTTTATCTACCATTAAGAATTCACTCCAACTCTTAGTGAAGTATTTACAGCCAACAGCTCCCGAAGTATGGATATTATCAATATCTGCATACATATATTCTCTAGCAAAATATGTAATACCTGGATTATGACCCACTATTAAAATACTGTTGTAATCATCATTTTGTTCTATAATAGTATTGAATATGCCATCTCCTTCACATGGGTATAGTCTATCTTCAATAATAATCTCAGGAAGATTAAGTTCTTCTTTAATAATGTTTGCAGTTTGAATTGCTCTAACTGCTGGGCTTGAAATTACCAAATCAATTTTTACATTATTCTCTTTTAAATATTTAGCAATTTGTTTTGTCCTATTTATCCCCTCAAGCAATACTTCTCTATCAATATCTTTAGCAGCACCAATACCCCAATCTGCTTTTCCATGTCTTAATAAGTAAATTGTTTTAGTATCCATAATTATTTTGATTTTCTGAGCATGGCTACAAATATACAAAAAAATGGCTTTGTTTTTTTCTTCTCCTTTTTCCTCAACTCTTTTTCCTTACTTTTGCACTTCATTTCTAAAACAATTTTGTGAGAGATTTAACTCAAGGAAAAGAAGGCAAGCAAATTTTACTATTTGCACTTCCGATTTTGTTGGCAACTATATTTCAGCAGCTATATAATGTTGTTGATAGTATTATTGTTGGAAATTATATTGGTAAGGAGGCTCTTGCGGCAGTAGGTGCATCATTTCCTGTTATTTTTGTGACTATTTCATTGTTGATTGGAATTTCTTCAGGAATATCTGTGGTTATTTCACAATACTATGGTGCTAAACAATACGATAATGTTGTAAAAGCAATTAATACGTTTTATGCTTTTGTATTTGTTACTTCAATAGTGTTTTCGATGGTTGGAGTCTACTATGCTGAAGATATTTTTCGATTATTGAAACTGCCTGAAGACGTAATAGATGAGGCTACAGATTATTTGCAAATTTATCTTGGAGGTCTTTTTGTTATGTTTGGCTTTTTTGGAACCAATGCTATTCTTAGAGGAATGGGAGATTCCAAAACGCCTATGTATTTTACCCTTTTCTCTACAATACTTAATATTGGACTGGATTTACTTTTTGTTCTAGTCTTTGAATATGGTATAAAAGGTGTAGCTTATGCTACGGTTATTTCTCAAGGAGTAAGTTTCCTGTTGTCAAGTATATACCTGAATAGAGGTGATTCTTTAATACATCTGAGTTTTAGTAATCTTAAACTCGATTTTGATATTTTTTGGAAAAGCTTGAAAATTGGATTGCCAACAGGACTTCAGCAATCGTTTGTAGCTCTTGGTATGATTGCTATTATGAGAATTGTAAATGATTTTGGAACAGATACTATTGCTGCTTTTACTGCTGCTAGTAGACTAGATTCTTTTGCCTCTATGCCTGCAATGGCTTTTGCAACAGCTCTTTCTACTTTTGTTGGACAGAATATAGGTGCAAATAAAATTGATAGAGTAAGAAAAGGGTTTCTTATGACATTGGGAACAACAGGTATTATATCAGTATTTGTTTCAGTAGTATTATATTTTTTTGGTAGAGAATTAATATCAATGTTTACTTCAGACCAAAATGTAATCGAAATAGGCTATCGATACCTTGTAATAGTAAGCTCTTTCTATATTCTATTCTCTTCAATGTTTGCTGTACATGGATTGTTAAGAGGTGCAGGAGATACTTTAGTTCCTATGTTTATTACTCTTATTGCTCTTTGGCTGTTGAGAATACCATTGTCTTATTATTTATCTAGACCAGATTTTGGTTTAGGTGCCGATGGTATCTGGTGGGGAATTCCAATTGCTTGGTCCTTTGGCTTTATTGTTTCCTTTATTTATTATAAAACTGGACGCTGGAAGCGTAAAAAAGTTATACAGAGATAAGGTGATTATTTGTTTATTCGAAATGCAAACTTGATAATCTCTGATATTTTTTAGATAATCTATTATTATTTATTCTTTGATGTGGCTTTTGTATTGGTAAAGCCTTTTAAATTTGATATAGTTAATCTTAAGTCTCCAATCGAAGATACTGTTCTAAACTTACTCTAAAACTAGAATTGAGTGTTTGAAAAAGTTTTTTAAATACTTTTTCACGATAAAAAACCCATAAAGAATACTTTCCCTATCTTTGTTTACTGTAAATTTTGACACATATATGAAGAAAATATTAATGGTTTGCCTTGGAAATATATGTCGTTCGCCTATGGCGGAAGGTATAATTAGAGAAGAATTTAGAAAGAAAGGCATTGAAGTTCAAGTTGATTCAGCAGGAACAGCTGCTTATCATGTTGGTGAAGGTGCAGACAGCAGAGCACAAGTAGAATTAGCTAAACATAATATTGATATTTCTGATGAGAGAGCTCAGAAGTTTGTTCCTAAGTTTTTTGATGAATATGATATGATATTTGCAATGGATCAACAGAATTATGCAGATATTTTGGCTCAAGTGAGAACAGAAGAAGATAGAAATAAAGTTGATATGCTTATGAATCTAGTTGAAAAAGGAAAGAATATATCTATACCTGACCCATATTATGGAGGCGATGAAGGATTTACTAGGGTTTATGAGATGATTAAAATGGCTGGGGAGAAGTTAGTGGAGAAAGAACGCTGATGATTCGGATATAACAGACTTGCACAGGTTTAATCAGGGACGAGTTACAATCTTTACAAATTATGTTTTTTAAATATTAGCAATTCAATCAAAAAACATATCAATATTTTAATAATTTAGCACTTCAACAAACAACCTAAACAACCAATTAACCTAAACAACCTAACAACCAATTAACCAATTAACCAATCAACCTAAACAACCTAACAACCTAAACAACCTAACAACCAATTAACCTAACAACCTAACAACCAATTAACCAATCAACCCCCATAATAAAATGGCAGATATAATAGATTATAAGATTATAGGTGACGATATGCAAATTGTCGAGATAGAACTTGACCCAAACGAAGGGGTTAGAGCAGAAGTAGGAGCAATGATGTATATGGAAGATGGAATTCAGATGAATACTGGAACTGGTGGTGGGATATTTTCTGGTTTTAAAAGAATGTTCACCGGAGAAGGATTCTTTATTACCTCCTTTGTGCATACAGGGAGAAATAAAGCTCATGTGGCTTTTGGTGCTCCTTATCCCGGTAAAATTATTCCTCTTGATTTAGGGAAAATGGGAGGGGAGTTTCTCGTTCAAAGAGATGGTTTTCTTTGTGCTGCTCAGGGAATAGATATTGATATTGCTTTTACTAAGAAGCTTGGTGCCGGGTTCTTTGGTGGTGAAGGTTTTGTGTTACAGCGTCTTAGTGGTGATGGAATGGCTTTCGTTCATGCTGGCGGAACAATAGTAGAGAAATACCTTGCCCCGGGTGAAAGTCTAAGAGTTGATACTGGATGTTTGGTGGCATTAGCACCAACAGTAGATTACGATATTAAGTTTGTAGGTGGTTTTAAGAATGCTCTCTTTGGTGGAGAAGGATTATTTCTTGCTAAAGTTACCGGTCCCGGACTTGTATATTTGCAGAGCTTACCTTTCTCACGTCTTGCCGATAGAATAATGGCTTCAGCTGGTGGTAATAGAGGCGAAAGTAAAGGAACTGCTGGTATTGGCGGAGATTTATTGGGTAGTTTTCTTGGTGGTGATAAGAGGTTTTAATAGTATTCGATGAGATTATTCAAAAAGAAAAAATATCAACCCTCAGGCTCTCTTTCGAGTTTAACTTTTACAAGGTTTATAAGGAATAAACTTGCTGTTTCAGCATCTACATTTATTATTATTTCAATTGTAATTGCTATTTTAGGATATATAATTATTCCTGATAAAACACCTTTTGCCAATGATCAAGCCCTTGAATTGGCAACTAAAAAGCCGGGTTTTGAAGTTATGATGTTAAAGCGAGAACTAAACCGAGCAAACGAAAGATTTGGTTTCTTTCATCGAATGATATTTGGTCAACCTAAAAGCTATCAAGAGATTCCAATTGTTAATTATACTTTAAGGAATGATAGCATTCTTGTTGAAGAATATACAGGAATGCAGCCCAATGATGGAAGAATTATTGGTTTTCATATTGCTGATGTGGTTTATTCTTTAAAAGCTCATTCAGAAATTGAAAATATTGATTCTGATAAAATTAAGATAATTCTTTCTGATGGTAGTGAGAAAATAATTAGCAAAGCTGAACTCGTAGAGCAAGTAAAATCAAAAGTTGATAATAGAATTTATTATGTTGGAACTGATCGCTTTGGGAGAGATTATTTAAGTCAGTTGGTGATTGGAACAAGGGTGAGTCTGAGTGTTGGATTTATTGCAGTTCTAATTTCATTAATAGTAGGAATTACACTTGGGGCAGTGGCAGCATATTTTGGTGGTTGGATTGATAATGTTATTGTTTGGTTTATAAATGTTGTGTGGAGTATTCCAACTTTGCTATTGGTTATTGCTATTACAATGGCTTTGGGAAAAGGATATTGGCAGGTGTTTATTGCTGTTGGCTTAACTATGTGGGTGGAAGTTGCTCGTGTTGTTCGAGGACAGGTAATGAGTATTCGCCAAAAGGAGTTTGTTGAAGCAGGGGTTGCACTGGGTTTCTCAACTCCACGAATTATTTTTAAGCATATTCTCCCCAATGTAATGAGTCCATTAATTGTAATTTCGGCGGCAAATTTTGCAGCAGCAATTCTCATCGAAGCTGGGCTTAGTTTCCTTGGAATAGGAGTGCAACCACCAACACCTTCTTGGGGTATTATGATTAAGGAGCATTATGGATATATTATCTTAGATTATGCATATCTTGCTATCCTCCCTGGACTGGCAATAATGCTTATGGTACTTGCTTTTATGATAGTTGGTAATGGATTGCGCGATGCTTTGGATGTTAAAGTCGTAAAGTAAATTGAAAATCAAACAAGGAATACTAAATATCAAATTTCTTTACCAGAAATTCAACATATTATACTTCTTCAATATCGACCTCTTAGTCTTAACTTTAGTCTTAACTTTAGTCTTAACCTTAGTCTTTCCCTCATCCTTATCCTCAACCTTATCCTCAACCTTAACCTCAACCTCATCCTTAACCTCATCCTCAACCTCAACCTCATCCTTAACCTTATCCTCAAACCTCTCCATCAACTTAGCTTTAATCTTGTCAGTACTAAGAGTTTTTCTCTCATTATTCAACTGATGTAATTTTCTTTTTAAAGAATCTCTAAATGAATAAGGCGTTTTTTCTTCTTGTTCTTTTTTCTTTTTAGCTTCGTCTATTCTTTTCTTTCTTTCTCGAATTTCCTTTTGCTTGGCATTATATTTTGTTGCCTTTTCACTAATAATCTGATTTTTCTTACTCATTTTATCAGAAGGAAAAAGTATATCAAGTTCATTTTGGCAATATGCAGCTATATCGGGGAAGAAAGCTTTAAATTCAGCCTCATAAAGTTCATAATCATCAATCAAATCATCTACAACATATTCCATATTAGATTTAAAATTAGCCTTGTGAGCCATATATTGGAAACTTCTTCTTAATCCTTCCATTTTAGCATAACTGGCTAACCAATTCTGCATAATGAAGAAAGGAAGTATCTTTTTGGTTTGCGAAGGAAGTAGAGAATAATTTCTTAGAAGAATGCCGTAACTATAAGAGGTAAAGCTTGATAAGTGGAACTCAGAATATTCACTCCAGTTTTTAGCAAGAAAATGATCGTAGAAAATATCTGCAATAACACCTGCATATTTATGATATTTTTTATGAAGTCTTGCTCGAGTTTTCATAAACTCAGGGTGGTGGTCAGTATAATAATCAATCTTACGATGAAGCATAATGCCATCAATTACCTCTTGAGGTAAATGATGAATCTTGTTGCCCCTAATATGGTCGGCAATAAAGTTGCCAAGCATTATAGATTCGTGGTCTCCGGAAAGTTTAAGATGAGCCAAGAAATTCATACAATGATTTTATTAATTTTATTATTGTTTTATACTGTTAATACTTAACGAGTTGTTTTGTAAAAAGTTGCAGATAATAGTTTATTTTTTTTTAATCTAAATATCTAATTGTTAAAACTACAACAATAATAAGAGTAGGGGTTTGCTTTTTCGTTGCCTAATTGTAGAATCTTTTTTAGTATTTTATGCTTATCTTGTTTTATGAACTAGAAATTGACGATAATCAACAACTTTTATGAAGAATATCTTCCCTCTCAAAGAGGAGAAAAATAAATGGTAAAACTATTTTTATTAACTTTGCCCCACGATAATAATTAGTTAGGTTATGAATTAATTTTTTATCCCCTCTTTTCAAAAAGATATCTGTTCATTTCAGTTCATATGCTAGTTCATAATTCCCAAATTATGGAATGGCTTTTATTTTCTTAAAAAATTAAATAAATATAATATGCAAAAGATTGTTTTATTAGGAGACGAAGCGATAGCTCAAGGTGCTATTGACGCTGGTGTTTCATCGGTTTATGCTTACCCTGGCACTCCCTCAACAGAAATTACAGAATACATATTACGCTCTAAAGAACACAAAAGTGGTGATATATATGCTTCTTGGACTACTAACGAAAAAACATCTATGGAGATGGCTATTGGTGCAAGTTACGCAGGCAAAAGAGCAATGGTTAGTATGAAACACGTTGGAATGAACGTAGCTGCCGATGCTTTTATGAATGCTGCTATCACTGGTGTTAATGGTGGTTTAGTAGTAGTTGCAGCAGATGATCCTGCTATGCACTCTTCTCAGAATGAGCAAGATTCTCGTTACTATGGTAAATTTGCTCAGATTCCGGTTTTGGAGCCTGTAAATCAGCAAATGGCTTACGATATGATGGCTTATGCTTTCGATATGTCAGAAAGATTGAATGTGCCGGTTCTTATGAGAATTACTACTCGATTAGCTCACTCTAGAGCTGGTGTTGTTCTTGGTGAAAAACTACCTCAAAGAGAATTAAAATTACCTGAGAATCCTCGTCAATTTATTTTACTTCCCGGTATTGCTCGCGTTCAGTATAGAGAATTGCTTGCGAATATACCAAAGACAGTTGAAGAATCTGAAAAGGCAGGTTTCAATAATTACCATGATGGTAGTGATAAATCAATGGGAATTATTGCAAGTGGTATAGGTTACAACTATTTAATGGAGAATTATCCAGAAGGTAGTAATCATCCTATTCTTCAGATTGCTCAATATCCTCTTCCTGTGGATATGATGAATAAGATTTACGATGAATGTGATTCTATTCTTGTTATTGAAGATGGTTATCCAATAGTAGAAGCTGACCTTAAAGGAGTTCTTAATAAAGGCAAGAAAATAATGGGTCGCCTTGATGGTACACTTCCTCGCGATGGAGAATTAAATCCTCGCCACGTAGCTAAAGCTCTTGGTATGGAAGTGCCTGAACTAAACGAAACACCAGAAATTGTTGCTGCTAGACCTCCTGCTTTATGTGCCGGTTGTCCTCATACTGATTCTTATACTGCCCTTAATATGGTAATGGATAATTACAGTAAAGGACGCGTATTCTCTGATATCGGATGTTATACTTTAGCTGCTCTTGAACCTCTTCAGTCTATAAATACTTGTGTTGATATGGGTGCTTCTATTACTATGGCTAAAGGTGCTGCTGATGCCGGACTTATTCCTGCTGTTGCTGTAATTGGTGACTCTACTTTTACTCATAGTGGTCTTACTGGTTTACTTGATGCTATTAATTCTAAAACTCCTATTACTGTTATGATTCTTGATAATGGTACTACTGGTATGACTGGTGGTCAGAATTCTCAAGCAACAGGTAAAATTGAAGATATTTGCTACGGTATGGGTATAGAGAAAGAACATCTACATATTCTTAATCCTATTAAGAAATATCATGATGAGAATACTGCTATAATTCAGAAAGAACTTGAATATAATGGTGTAAGTGTAATTATCCCTCGTCGTGAGTGTGTAATTACTCTTAATGCTAGAATTAAAGCAAAAAGACTTAAGAATAAATAAGAATTAGTTTATAATCAATGAGTTAATCTCATAGATTTCATAAATATAAAATATTATTAGAATGAAAAAAGATATAGTTTTAGGTGGTGTAGGTGGTCAAGGTATATTGACTATTGCAGCTACCATAGGTACAGCAGCAGTTGGTGAGGGATTATTCCTTAAGCAATCTGAGGTTCACGGAATGAGTCAGCGTGGTGGTGATGTAATGTCTAATTTGAGATTGTCGTCAGACGAAGTATTTTCAGATTTAATTCCGGAGGGTAAAGCTGATTTAGTAATTGGTGTTGAGCCAATGGAAGCTCTTCGTCACCTTAAAATGATGAAGAAAGATGGTTGGTTGATTACTAATAAGAAACCATTTATTAATATTCCTAACTATCCTGATGTAGATAAAGTACTTGAGGATGTGGAGAAATTGAATCATCATGTAACACTTGATGCTGATCATATTGCAAAAGAATTAGGTTCTGTAAGAGCTGCAAATATGGTTATGCTTGGTGCTGCTATTCCTTTTATTGGAATTGACTTTAGTGCATTTGAAAAAGCTATTAATGTAATTTTTGGTCGTAAAGGACAAGATATGGTTGACCTAAATGTGAATGCTCTTAAGGCTGGAATGAAAGAAGCTGAGAAATTTATATAGTTTCTTAGTGTTATAATATATAGAGCAGTTCTGAGTGGTTGGAACTGCTTTTTTATTTGAAAGGAATACTGATGACACGGATTTAGTGGATTCTAATAGATACTAATTGGCTCAACAAATACACAAATTAATAATTCGCAGATAAACA
>Ga0256913_10001275_pt1 | contig 13007 bp, 10 predicted proteins | sample Axial_MatmetaG_FD_185970 | JGI IMG/M metagenome (GOLD analysis project Ga0256913, IMG submission 185970) | Deep-sea worm associated microbial mat communities from Axial Seamount, Juan de Fuca Ridge, Pacific Ocean - Axial_Mat | ecosystem: Environmental > Aquatic > Marine > Oceanic > Microbial...
CGATTCCGTTATACCATTTTTCTCAAGATTATCAACCTGATCTTTCATTAATGATTGTAACGGAGAAATGATGACTGTTAACCCTTTTGTGTTTCTACCTGCCATTAAAGCAGGGATTTGAAAAGTAAGGGATTTACCGCCTCCGGTTGGGAAAACAGCCAAAAGCGACTTGTTGTTAATTGCTGCATCAACAGCATTTTCTTGTAGGGGTTCACCATTGAAAGTACGGTACGAATCGAAACCGAAAAACTCTTTTAGTCCTTTTTTTGCATCTAATGCTTCATTGCAATATTTACAACCCTCTAAACATGGCTTGTTTCGAAGTAGGTACATTATACTCTCTACTTCAGGGTAATTTATTAAAACCCAAGGAGGGGTAATAGAATAACGGTCTGTGCTATTAATCAGAGCCAAGCAGTATGCAAATTCAATTGGGTGGTTATATATGAATGCTTCTATTGGAGCATTTGAACAAAACCTGTTTTGAAAATATTCATTTATTAATTTTGTTAGAAAGGCTTCTTCAGAATATGAATATGAGATGTATTTAAAGAAATTGGAGAACTCTTCATGTTTATTTAATAGTAAATAGTATATCCGTTTTAGAGATTCATCCAGATTATTAAAAGCAGTTATTTCATCATAAAACAGATCTTTTGCCTTTTGAGAATCATTTACCGGATTGTTTAATTCATCTGTTTGTATTTTATCGTCCTTTAGCAGACGATGGTATGGCCTTGTAGGAAACAGCAATGGAGATAGAAACAGTGTATCTATATACTGTAAATGTGTTTTTCCATGAGACGAAAGGTGTTTTTGGATATACCTCAAATCATGTCTGATGATGTTATGTCCACAAATGAAGTCATTGTTATCAAGAAGGTCAGTAAACTCTTTTATTGAGTTTGAATGAAAAATAGCCCCATCACTTTTTACACTCCCAATGTCAAGAATCTTCTTGCTTCTAGGATCTATTTCTGTGTCAAAAAATATGATAGGTTCCATACAATTAAAATGAATAAATATCAAGTGATGGAGAAAAAAACAAATCTTTTCTGTCAGTCAATATTTCAGTTCTATGTTTCATCTCATTATAATTTTTATTTTCAAAGGTATTCGATGGAACTCGCTGTATAATGATTCTCTTCCCGCCAAGTCGGGACAAGTTGTGTGAGAACTTTTTGCCATGCTCGTTTCATCACTCGTTACAATATTTTCAATTTATGTTATACCGCTTCTCTTTCTTCGTCTTGCAGGTAACGGCAGTCCGTCTAAAAACCTGCCACTTTTGTTAATTTTCCGGTAAATGTAAGCCGATTTGAGGGATATTCCAATATTATCGGGGGTTGGGTTGTGTTAAAACAGGATTCTTTAATACAGCAATACTGCTTGGATGGATTGCAATTGTGAGCAAGAGAAGGAATGGCTATTATATTCCATTCTCTCACGAAAGGATTCGTGCGAGAGCTGGGGTGTCGTTATTTTTTTAGACCAAGTTTCCAACCATTTTCTTCAAAAAACTTTTCTAAATTAATATGATTAACACCAAAGGCTTTACATGCTGCTGGAATTTTAATGTTTGACGATAACTTTTCTTGACTCACTAAAACAACATTTTTATTTTCAAACAAATTTGGCTCTTCTATTATTTCAATAGCCATAGCAATTAACCAAGGGTCCGCTTGATTATTTTCTTTATTTGGGTCAATTAATTTGGGAAACTTTTCTAATATTTGAGAAACTAATTCAATTTGCCTTTCTGTAATTTTATAAAAATGACTTTTCTTATTTGAAATCCATGTTTTAATAAAATCATTTTTACTTGTTTTTGAATAAAATTCTTCAAACACAAATTCATGAGAAATAATTTTATTCTCACTAAAGAAAATATCAAATTCATGCCACACATCAGGAATAGGAATAATCTTGTTTATAAAGTGTAGTTGGAGAAAAACACTTGTATCAATGCAATATATTGTTTTCTCATTATTCATTCAAAATATGATTAACTTTCAGTTTTAATACATCGGAAGCGGTAGAAAAATCAATTTGACTGTTATAGGTTGCATTTAATACAAGATTATAAAACATTTCTCCACGTCTACTTTTACTTTTTACAGTTTGTTTAACAAATCCATTTGGTTTTTTCTTTTTTATTATAGTATGTTCTCGTATTTGTTTTAAAAGTTCAAAGAAATCAGTTCTGCTTATTAAGCCTTTTTCAAAACTTCGTCTTAAATATACTTCCCTACTAACTTTATTAATTTTAGACAATTTTGTTAGTTCTTCTTCATTTTTGATTGGATAGATTATATTTTCAGGAACAAGGAACATTCCAGCAAAACTATTACATTCATATTCTACCTTTTTACTATTCTCATCTGTAATATCAGTAATACAAAGAGCAGATTGATTTTTTAAAATGTGACCCAGTTCGTGAAATAATGTAAATATCTTTCTTTGGGGCAAAGCATTACTATTTATTACAATTGCTTTTGGATTGTTCTTTATTAAATAACTAAATCCATCAAGTTCAGAAATAGGCATTGGAAATTGAAAAACAAATATACCCAATTCTTTTTCAATTATGTTTCTCCATTCTTTGAAAGAAGAAGAATAATCTCCAAATTTTTTTTGTTCTTTTAAACTTGTTTTTAATACCTTTCTTAACCAATTTGTAACTTCCAAATTATTGATATTCTCAGTTTTTTCTATGATTTCTTTTATTTCTAATTCCCAATGATACTTTCTTTCCCAATATCCCCAACCATTAATCTCTTTTGCAAGTTTTACATATTTATTTGTTCGTCTAATAGTTAATAGGGTTTCAGGGGAAAAAGCTTCATTCGTATTAGCAATATTTCTAAAATCTTTTGGCTTTTCAATTTTTTCAGGAGTTGTTGGTAAAAAAAATACTGCAATTTGTCTTTTATAGTACCCTGCAATTTTTTTCAAAATACCAAGTGGGATTTCTTTACCACTTTTTTCCCATTCTTCAAAACGAGAAGGGGTAATACTCATTTTGTCAGATAAATCTTGAATAGAAAATCCTGCTTCTTCCCTTGCCCAAGAAAGAATTTCAGGATTTGCTTGTATTTTGATTATCTGTGCCATTTTTCTAAAATGAATATAATTATACAAATGTACAATACTTTTTTTTCTATTTGAATTTTTACTTGATGTTTTGTCTTAATGCACGCCAACGTAGTAATAAACTTACCAATTTGTTTCTCTATCTCTTCAAATGGCGATCAATTTCTCGCTGGCTGTCTCTCTTTTTAAGGTCTTCACGCTTGTCGTAAAAGTGTTTTCCTTTGGCAAGGGCAATTTCCAGTTTGGCCAGCCCACGCTCGTTAAGGAAGAGGAGGGTAGGGATAATGGTTAACCCTTTGTCTTTAATCTTATTTTTGAGCTTTTTAAGCTCACGTGCGGTAAGCAGTAGTTTTCGTACCCGTTTAGGGAAATGATTATTATAGGTTCCGTAAGAGTATTCAGAAATGTGCATGCCAACAATAAACAGCTCGTCTCCTTCAAAGATGCAGTAAGAGTCAACGAGACTTGCTTTTCCTGAGCGGATCGATTTTATCTCGGTGCCGGTCAAAACTATTCCCGCGATGTATTTCTCCAGAAAGAAATACTCATGCGATGCCCGTTTGTTTTTTATTTTTATGTTGTTGTTTACTGCCACAATGCCTTAATTTATTCCGGCTGCAAAGGTAGTTAATCGTCTAAATTCACAATAATAATATCGAAATCATTTCCAAGCTTTACAGCCAACGCCAGCTTTTTACCATCCGGTGAAAGGGCGGGAGTAGCCTTTTGGTATTCGTTGTCGGAAAGTAAAAATGCAGCGCTGCCATCTTTTCGTATTGAGATGACCCTGTGGGTGGAATCTTTTTTCAGGGTACATACAATTCGATAACTGTCAGGGCTCCAGCAATAGGATTGTGCTGATATTGTATCGATGCTAATAAGGGATTTCCCGTACCAGTTTATCTCCTCAAGTGATTGCGAAAAGGGTGTCAGGCGTTCTTCTGTTTTAAACAGGATAATTTTTCCATTAGGTGAAAACAGAGGGTTAAAAACTTTTTTTTGCTTATAATGAGTAAGTTGGTTCAGGTTGTCGTAAATAAAATCGTAACTGAATATTTGCCAGCTTTCGGAGGTTTTGTCGTATCCGGTAAAAACAATCATTCTGCCCGATGGCGAAAAGGAAGGCTCTTTACAAAATAGCTTTCTTTTGAAAACAACATCCTGCTGACCTGTGGCCGGATCAATTTTGAAGATGTATACTTTATCGTTAACCTGTGAATCAAATGCAATGTAATTACTATTTGGAATAAATACCGGATGCTGTTTGTCAGCTTTTCCCGAAGTAATTTGCCGGATGGTATCTTGTTTTAAATCATAAATAAAAAGGTTGTTGTTGCCGTTTTGGTTACTTTGAAATGCTATTTGCCTGTTGTCAGATGACCAGGCGGGAAACAGTTCGTCACTACCCGGCATTGTAATTCTTTGTGCGCTGTCAATTTCAATCCTCTGTGCAATTAACGACGGACTTGATAATGCAGTTGTTATAATTAAGAAAAACAGTAGTGTTATGTTTTGAAGGTTTTTCATTTTATTAAGTGCAAATGTAATCAAACTTTAATGTTGGATGGGTTTAGACATTCCCTTGTAGGTAATCTTTAAAATAGGATTTAACTTTCGTGAAATTATACCTAATCTTAGGTAGCTATTGTCTGCATAATCTTGTTTACTTTGCATCACAAATGACACTGGCAGATTTAAAAAACGGAGAGAAGTCGATTATTACCAAAGTAAAGGGTAGTGGTGCCTTTCGCAAGCGCATTATCGAAATGGGTTTTGTGGTTGGTAAGGAAGTAACTGTTGTTAAAAATGCCCCGCTTCGCGACCCAATCGAATATAACATTATGGGATACGATGTGTCGTTGCGTCGTACGGAAGCCGGGTTAATAGAGGTTTCGAAAAAGGGAAACGGCAATGCGGCTAAAGAGTTTGAAGGAACCATCGAAACTGAGAATGAACCTGCAGTTAATGGGAACCGTCGATCCAAAGTTATAAACGTTGCATTGGTCGGGAATCCCAATTGTGGTAAAACTACCCTTTTCAATTACGCTTCGCACTCAAAAGAAAAAACCGGTAACTATGGAGGTGTAACAGTTGGAGCAGCTACCGCAAAATTCTATCATAAAGGTTATACCTTTGTTTTAACCGATTTACCCGGAACCTATTCAATTACCAGTTATACACCGGAAGAGTTGTATGTCCGTTCGCACATTATTGAGGAGGTTCCTGATATTATTCTGAATGTAATTGATACATCTAACCTGGAGAGAAACCTTTATCTTACCACCCAGCTTATTGACATGGATCTTCGTGTTGTGGTTGGGCTTAATATGTGGGATGAGTTTTTGGCCAAAGGCGACAGGTTCGACTATGAGAGTCTGGGTAAAATGATCGGAATACCGATGGTGCCCATTGTTGCTTCGAAAGGAAGAGGGACTGGTAAACTGTTCAACAGGATAATTGATGTATTTGAAGGACGCGATAGTGATGTCAGGCACATCCATATTAACTACGGAAAATATACTGAGAAGCAGATAAAAAATCTTCAGGAGTTAATTCGGCAGCCTGGAAACGAGGCTTTAACAACAGTTATTTCCCCTAGGTATATCGCGATAAAGCTATTGGAGCAGGATAAGGAAGAGATTAAGCGTGTTAAGGAAAAATGTGTCAATGCTGATGAAATACTTGAGCATAGCAGAATTGAGTCGGAAACATTATCTAAGCTTCGGAACGAGCCGGTTGAAACGGTAATTACCGATGCTAAATATGGTTTTATAGAAGGTGCTTTGCGAGAAACATACAAACCGGCATCCAAGATAAAACGGATTTCTCAAAGCCGGATTATTGATTCGATTGTTACAAGCAAACTGTTAAGCTACCCCATTTTCTTACTTGCCATGTGGATTACATTTCAGGCCACTTTTTACATTGGCGATTATCCCATGCAATGGATTCAGGCCGGTGTTGACTGGTTAAGCGGATCGGTAAAATCAATTTTACCTCCCGGAATTATCAGAGATGCTTTGGCTGATGGAATCATTGGTGGAGTCGGGGGCGTAGTTATTTTTCTTCCCAATATTTTAATTTTGTTTTTCTTTATTACCCTGATGGAAGCTTCCGGCTACATGGCTCGTGTAGCTTTTATTGTGGATAAACTGATGCACAGGGTAGGGCTTCATGGCAAGTCGTTTATACCTATGCTGATGGGCTTTGGTTGTAACGTCCCGGCCATTATGGCCACTCGAACCATCGAAAGCAGATCGGACAGGCTCGTCACTATGTTGATTATTCCATTTATGTCGTGTAGCGCCCGGTATCCGGTTTATATACTCATTCTTTCAGCCTTTTTTGAAGATGACCGGGGAACATTATTGTTTGCCATTTATCTGTTTGGAATTATTTTAGCCGGACTGGTTGCCTGGATTCTGAAGAAGACCATGTTTAAAGTTAACACCATTCCTTTTGTGATGGAATTACCGCCATACCGGGTTCCTCCTTTGCAGTCGGTATTAAAACAAACCTGGTTTAAAGGTGAGCAGTATTTGAGAAAAATGGGAACGACCATTTTAATTGCTTCTATTATAATCTGGGTTTTGGGATATTTTCCACGAGGTGAAAAGATAGAGGCGGATTACAATGCTAAAATGGAAGTGGTTAGTGCCAGCTATAACAATAAAGTTTCATCAGCTGATATGGATCTGAATCTTAGCCGGATTACCGGGTTGCGTGATAAAGAGCTGGATTCATTAAACAAAGAGAAACAATTATCGAAACAGGAATATTCGATGATTGGGCGGATTGGTAAATTTATTGAGCCGGCTATTGCTCCGTTGGGTTTTGACTGGCGCATGGGCGTGAGTCTTGTTGCCGGTTCGGCAGCAAAAGAGGTTGTTATCAGTACCATGAGTGTTTTGTTTCAGGCTGATCCCAATGAGGAATCGAGCCAGGGGCTTGTTAGGCGACTACAGACCGCTGTTTATTCAAGCGGTCCCAAAAGGGGAATGCCTGTTTTCACTCCTTTAATTGCCTTGTCTTTTATGCTTTTTATTTTGATCTATTTTCCTTGTATCGCGGTGGTGGTTGCCATCAAAAATGAATCAGGAAAATGGAAGTGGCCCTTGTTTCTGGCAATATATACTACCATAATGGCCTGGGGTGTTTCATTTATGGTTTTTCAGGTTGGAACCCTGTTGGGGTATTAAACGGAGTAACGGTAACTATTCCAGCCGGTTTAACCCTTCGATAGCTAATGAATAGTTTGTTGTGAGTTTTAATGCATCTCGGTATTTTTCTTTGGCCAACTCTGTTTTTCCCATTACCTCGTAGGTTCTGCCAAGATTGTAAACTGCTGCTGTGTAGTCAGGTTTAATTTCGATGGCTTTGCTAAAGGCCTCTTCTGCTTTTTCAAATTCCAGCAATTCGGTAAGGTAAATATAACCAATATTAAAGTGTGCGGCTGCATTATCAGGATGTAATTCAATCAGTTTATTGTAGGTGTCAATTGCCATATTAAACTGTTTGCTTTTTTGATAAAGCATACCCAGCGAGTAACGTGCAATTACATCATCAGGTTTGTTATGTAGTGCTTTTTGATAGTAGTTCTTTGCTGCTGAATCATTTTGTGTATCCAACAAAACTGCAATGTTAAGATTGGCAGCATAAAAAGAGGTGTCAAGATTTGCAGCTATTTTCATGGTTACTATGGCGTTGGTAGTATCGCTTTGCTCAAGTGCTGAAATGGCTTTAATGTAATAGGCTTTTGCATTTTCCTGATCCAGTTCGATTACTTTGTCGGCATAAGCTGTGGCCTGAGGGTATCTTTGAAGAATCAACTGAAACCCTGCCATTTTCAGGTAGCTGTATGGGTTTTCGGGCTCCAGACTGATGGCCTTTTTAATGGCAGAGAGGCTATTGTCCACTTTGCCAATAGTAAAGTAAAGATCGGCCAGATGGATAAAAAGTTCAGGGTCGGTATTGTTCAAATCCAGTGCCTGGTTTAAGTCTCTGAAAGAAAAATCAACGTTTCCATTTCTTAAATAGAGTTCTGATCTGACTTTCCAAAGCTCAGCATTGGTTGAATCTTTTTGAATTTGTTGTGTTAGCAACGTAATGGAATCGTTAATGCTTATTGCTTTCTCAAAGCTGTCTTTTGAATCGCTGTTATTGCTTCCGCACGATGCAAATAAAATAATGGCACTTAAAAGCCCTGTCACCCAAAGAATACTCCGGTTCATATTTTTCAATCTTTAAAAAAATTTTTGCCTGCCTTAAACCCTCAAGGTTCTAAAGACCTTGAAGGTTTAAGGGGTTGATTCTATTTAGAATCTAATGCAGCAAAAATCTTTGTTTCCAGTTCTTCAACCAAATCAGGATTATCCTTCAGCAGCGACTTCACGGCATCGCGGCCTTGGCCAAGTTTAACTTCGCCATAACTGAACCATGAACCACTTTTTTTAACAATGCCGTACTCAACACCCAGGTCGATGATTTCACCTACTTTTGAAATTCCTTCGCCATACATAATGTCGAATTCAGCTTTGCGGAACGGGGGGGCAACCTTGTTTTTTACAACTTTTACGCGGGTTCTGTTACCAGTAACATTTTCAGTGTCTTTAATTTGGCTAATACGCCTGATGTCAAGCCTTACCGAAGAATAAAACTTAAGGGCATTACCACCTGTAGTTGTTTCAGGGTTGCCAAACATTACACCGATTTTTTCACGCAGCTGGTTGATGAAAATACAAACGGTGTTGGTGCGGTTGATGTTGGCCGTGAGTTTACGCAATGCTTGTGACATTAAACGCGCCTGAAGTCCCATTTTCGAATCACCCATTTCGCCTTCAATTTCGCTTTTAGGAGTTAAAGCTGCTACCGAGTCGATGACGATTACATCGATGGCTCCTGATCGAATCAGGTTGTCAGTAATTTCTAAAGCTTGTTCACCATTATCAGGTTGCGACACCAAAAGGTTTTCGGTGTCAACACCAAGTTTTTCTGCATAAAAACGGTCGAAAGCATGTTCAGCATCAATGAAAGCAGCAATACCACCGGCTTTTTGTGCTTCAGCAATAACATGTATTGCCAAGGTTGTTTTACCTGATGATTCAGGACCATAGATTTCGGTAACTCGTCCTTTGGGAAGTCCGCCTATACCCAGTGCATGGTCGAGGCCAATGGAGCCGGTTGAGATGGATGGAATGTTCTCTATAACATTTTCACCCAGTTTCATAATGGTACCTTTACCGAAATTCTTTTCGATGTTTCCGAGCGTGGCTTCCAGAGCCTTTAATTTCTTTTGTTTTTCCTGTTCGGCCTGAGCCTTTGCTTTATCTGTTGTCATATCTAATTATTTTTCTATTATTTCAAGTATTTGTGCCGTGTGTTCTTTGGTTTTAACCTTTTTAAACACCTCTTCTATGATGCCCTCTTCGTTAATTATGAAAGTAGTTCTGAAAACACCTTCGTATTCACGACCGTAATTTTTCTTTAATCCCCACACGCCGTAAGCTTTAAGAATTTCTTTCTCGGTATCTGAAATAAGCGGAAAGGGAAGATCGTATTTTTCGATGAATTTTTGATGCGATTTCACTGAGTCAGGGCTGACGCCAATCACAACATATCCTTTTTCAAGCCAAAAATTATGGTTGTCTCTTAAATCGCAAGCTTCGTTGGTGCAGCCTGGTGTATTATCTTTTGGGTAAAAGTAAAGGATGATTTTTTTTCCTTTAAAATCACTCAGTGAAATTTCATTCTCGTTTTGGTCTATCCCCTTGAAATCAGGAGCTTTATCTCCGGGTTTTAAGTTTGTCATGACGTAATTTTTATTTACACAAAGATAAGTTTTTAATTTGAAAAGCGATAAAAAATATATTGGCTGTAACTTTTAAAACAGAGTTGCCGTCTTATTTCCGAATTTGATAATGAAAACACTTTTAAAATTATAAATTATGAAACATCCATGACTAAAAAATTTAAACACACAGTAGAATGATTATTTACCCCTGAAGTGTTTTGGTAGGATTTCCCCCTCTGGAGGGGGATAAAGGGGGAGGAAGTCAAAATAAAACATAAATAAAACATAATTAATAAGATACAAAATTGTAAACAGATGAAAAAGAATATAATAATTGCAGTATTACTATTTATTGCTACCGGGCTTTTTGCTCAGGATGGTAATGTTAAAAGAAAAATAATTACCGAGCCTTTTACCGGATTAAAGGTTAGTGGTGCTTCGTATGTGATGTTGATGAAAGGGGATGATTACCTTGTTGTAATTGATGCTCCTGCCAGAATTCAAAATAAAATATCAGCAAATGTAAATGGGAATACTTTGGTTATCTCTTACAAGAATATTCAGTTGAAAAGTCATGAGGATATGAAGTTTTATATCACGGTTCCATCCTTATCAAAGATTGATGTTTCGGGTGCAGCTGATATAAGGACTTCTGGGGATATTCTGACCGGTGATCATTTGTCGATAATAGCAAGTGGTGCTTCGGATTTAAGGTTGAATCTGGATTATAAAATGATTTCAGCCAATGTATCGGGTGCTACCACTGCCCACCTCACGGGTAAGGTAAATAAGCAAATAGTAAATGCCAGTGGTGCTGTTGATTATATTGCCAAAGATTTGGTTTCGGATACAGCTAAGATAATGGCTAGTGGTGCATCCACGGTTTATGTGAATGTGATTCATAAAATCAATTATAAAACTACTGGTGCTGCTGATGTTAAATTTAAAGGAAGTCCTGAGGAATGGAACCTGGATTATACCAAAAATGGTGACAGGGTTGTGATATCCAGTCCTGATACGGAAGTGTATATCTCCAGCACGGATTATTATACCGATACTACAAAGGTAAAGGTTGGAAGCATTGATATTGAAGTGGTTGACGGCGATACTGTAACCGTGCGCATTGGCGGCCATCAGCTTAGGGTGGATGATGATGGCAATATAAAGTGGGAACGCGTTAGAGCTCCCAGATTTAATGGGCATTGGGGTGGTGTTGAATTGGGTATCAACGGTTATGTAACCCCACAAATCAATACGAGTTGGGATTCGAAATACGACTACCTGAACTTGAAATATGAACGCTCAGTTGCCGTTAATTTAAATATCTGGGAACAGAACATTGCTTTTAACAAAGCCAAAACCATTGGGATGATGACCGGGCTTGGAATGGCCTGGAACAACTACTTCTTCAGCAACGACACAAAGCTGGTTAATGGCGAGTCAAAACTTGAAGGATACTATATCAATGGTGCTTCGGTAAGAAAAACAAAACTTACCAATATGTACATCACTGTCCCGGTATTGTTTGAATTTCAAACCAACAATATGAACCGCAATAAACGGTTTCATTTTACAATTGGTGGTGTAATAGGAGCCAGAGTTACTTCCCATACAAAGATATATTTTAATGAAGCCAATAAAGAGTATCGTTTGGAAGACCCTGAAACAGGTATGCCTTCGTGGGAAAAATACACTACACCTGATCGCGATAACAGGAATATTGTTAAGAGCTATAGTAGTTTTTATCAACCTCCTTTCAGGTTCGATGGAAGAGTAAGTGTAGGTTATGGATGGCTGAATATATTTGCAACATATGGAATCAACGGGATGTTCCAAAAAGATCGGGGTCCTGATTTACACCCATGGACCATCGGCATTATGCTGTTAGGTTGGTAAAATAATTCTCTTGTAATGTGATGAACCGTTTGTGCTGTTGTGCAGGCGGTTTTTTACTTTAGCAGAACTATTATTCATTGAAAAAATGATTTTGACTCATAAAATATATCTTTGCCAAAAAGTATAGAGAGATGAGTCAACCTGTAAATCCGGCATATATTGAGCAGCAACGTAACGAAATTACGGAATATGCTATTTATCAAAAGCTGGCTGAATTGTCAAAAGATTCAAAAAATAGAGAAATCTTGTTGAATATCTCAAAGGATGAAAAACGGCATTATGATTTCTGGAGAACCATTACCGGTATAGATGTTGAACCTAACAATCGTACGATTAAAAAGTACCTGATGCTGGCTAAATTTTTTGGATTGTCTTTTTCATTGCGATTGATGGAGAGGGGAGAGGAGGGAGCAAGTCAGTTTTATGATAGTATTGCTGTTGATATTCCTGACGTGATTGCCATTAAAGAAGATGAAGAGTTGCATGAACAACAGCTGATTGGAATTTTGAATGATGACCGGCTTAATTATGCCGGAGCCATCGTGTTGGGGCTTAATGATGCTTTGGTAGAGTTTACCGGAACATTGGCCGGTCTGACCTTTGCGTTTGGAAACAATAAAATTATCGGTGTTACCGGGCTTGTGATGGGGGTGGCAGCATCCTTATCCATGGCTGCTTCCGGTTATCTGGCTTCGCAGGAAGATGAACGCGATGAGTTGAACCCCGTTAAATCGGCTGCATTTACCGGAATTGCTTACATAGTTACGGTTGCATTTCTTGTTTTTCCTTACCTCATTCAGGACAATCCCTATTATGCTTTGGGAGGCATGTTGATAGTTACCATTTTGATTATCGCAGCTTATACCTATTATATTTCTGTTGCGAAAAATGTAAAATTTTCCAAAAGATTTTCCAGTATGGTGGCCATATCGCTTGGGGTAGCGGTGCTTTCATTCGGTATAGGAATGCTGGTGAAGCAGGTGTTTAATGTGGATATGTAAAAAAAAGGAGTCTGTATATAAGTTTTCCTAATAGTATATATGCCTACAATGTTTTACATTTTTAAAGTGGTGAGTTTTTACTCTAACATCAGTGGTAATGTTGTTTCCACCCTTGTTCCGGAGAGTTAGCCGGTTAAATCGGTTTTGCTTTTAACATTCAGCATTTTTAACCGTTCTTTTGCAATAAATTTAAGAGGTGTATCCTACTTCAGGTTTCTTGTAACTTG
>Ga0256913_10001276_pt1 | contig 13006 bp, 10 predicted proteins | sample Axial_MatmetaG_FD_185970 | JGI IMG/M metagenome (GOLD analysis project Ga0256913, IMG submission 185970) | Deep-sea worm associated microbial mat communities from Axial Seamount, Juan de Fuca Ridge, Pacific Ocean - Axial_Mat | ecosystem: Environmental > Aquatic > Marine > Oceanic > Microbial...
CGGTAACCTGTGCACCACCGAGAATAGCAGTGAACGGTCTGTTTGCGTCGTGCAGAACCTTATCAATGTTTTTCACCTCATTCTGCATTATATATCCGAACAGTTTTTCTTCAGGGAAAAACCGTGCGATAATAGCCGTTGAAGCGTGAGCACGGTGGGCCGTACCGAAAGCATCGTTCATATAAACATCACCGAGTTCGGAAAGTTTGCGGGCAAATTCCACATCGCCTTTTGTCTCTTCCTTGTAAAATCGCAGATTTTCAAGCAACAAAACCTCTCCGGGCTTTAACCCTGCTGCAAGTTCCTTTGCAGATTCACCAATACAATCATCGGCAAACTTTACATCAACACCCAGCTTGCCGGAAAGATACGGAACTACATGTTTTAACGAAAACTTTTCTTCCGGTCCGTTTTTCGGTCTGCCGAGATGAGACATAAGAACAGCTGCTCCGCCACCCGAAAGTATCTTTTTTATTGTCGGAATCGCCGCATCAATCCTTGTCGGGTCAGTTATCTCAAACTTATCATTCAAAGGTACGTTAAAATCAACTCTTACAAGTACCTTCTTGCCGTTAAAATCGAATGTATCAATATTTTTCATTGTTCTGTTTTATTAAATGGATTAGTCAAAAATTAAAGTTTCAAAATCAGAAAAAATATCTGTTTCTAACTATCTGTGTTTTGTAAAATAACCAACTCCGTACTTCCGTCCACCATATCGCCTGCCGCAACATTTACACTCTCTACCATACCGTCCCTCGGTGAAACAATATTGTTCTCCATCTTCATCGCTTCAACAATCAGCAATACGTCACCCTTTTTAACCTGCTCACCCTCGCTTACATTTATCTTGATTACTTTTCCGGGCATCGGGGATACAATCTGTCCGTTACCGCCACCGGTTTCGAGGCTCCCGAAAACATCTTCCTGTACTAATATATCATTCCTGCGTATATCGAACATAAAACCGTCATAGCTGACAAAGCCGTTACCCTTGTCATCATCCGAAATATAAAAGGTTCGCACCTCATCATCAATTTTCAGATTAATGATTCCATATTCCATTGATTCGAAAATCACATCCGTTTTTGTCCCTGCCACTTCAAAAACGAACAACCCGCCCTTACCGTTATTAAATTTTACAGGTATCTGTTCATCTTCAAACGAAACGGTAAATTCAGGGATATCACGCCAGTAACCTATCTGTTTCCAGATACTCAAATCGTCGCCGGCTTCAAGGTAATCTTTTGCAATACTGTAAATGGAATACGCAATAACCGGATAGTGCCGGGGTACGGATTCTTTTTCCTTTTCAATCTGCTTCAAGATATCACCGGTATGCTCATCGCAGTATTTTGTAGTGATTTTGTTCGAGATATAAGCATTGTGCCGTAACAGTTGTTGCAGATATGAGATGTTCGTTTTTATTCCGTGAACGGCGTAATTTTTTAATGCCGTTATCATTTTTTTCCTTGCGCTTTCCCTGTCGTTGCACCATACAATAAGTTTGGCAATCATAGGGTCATAAAAACTTTCGATTGTCGTAGCTTCGCCGATACCCGTATCTATTCTGATTCTTTTCCCTTCAGGCTCGTGATAAAAAGACATTTTTCCGGGTGACGGCAGGAAATTATTTGCCGGGTCTTCGGCATAAATCCGGCACTCAATTGCATGTCCGTTTTGCGAAAGTTCATCCTGATTTAAAGAAAGTCTGTTTCCTGCCGCAACAAGTATCTGCTCTTTAACGATATCAACACCCGTAACCATTTCGGTAACAGGGTGTTCGACCTGAACGCGGGTATTCATTTCGAGAAAATAGAAGTTCAAATCCTTGTCAACAAGAAATTCAACCGTTCCGGCATTGTTGTATTCAATGGCTTTGGATATCTTCACGGCAGCTTCACCCATCTTCATTCTGACTTCAGGTGTTAGCGTCGGAGAGGGAGATTCTTCGATTATCTTTTGATAACGTCGTTGAATGGAACACTCCCTTTCAAAAAGATGAACCACATTTCCGAAATTATCGCCAATAACCTGGATTTCAATATGACGAGGTTCTTCAACATATTTCTCGACAAAAACCGTCCCGTCACCGAAATAGGATTTAGCTTCACGGCTCGTACTTTCGATTGTTTCGGCAAGTTCGTCAAGATTGTGTACTATCCGCATTCCTTTACCTCCGCCGCCGGCAGCAGCTTTTACAAGCAGAGGCAGCGGGATATTTTCTGCAGCCTTAATAAGCTCTTCGGTCGTTCCGGTAACACCCGCAGTCATAGGTATGTCAAGGTTTTTAACAAATTCCCTTGATTCTATTTTGTTACCCATAAGTTTTATGGCGCGGGTATGCGGTCCGATAAAGGTTATGTTTTCTTTGTCGCAGGCAGCAACAAAGTCGGGATTTTCCGCTAAAAAACCGTACCCGGGATGAATGGCGTCACATTCCAAACGTTTTGCAATATTGATGATTTTCTCAATATTTAAATAGGTGTCGCTAAGCTCAATGCTTTCACCAAGACAGACAGATTCGTCAGCCATCTCAACGTGTAAAGCATCCTCATCCGCAACCGAATATACGGCAACAGTATCTATCCCGAGTTTTTGTGCCGACCTGATAACCCTTACGGCTATCTCTCCACGGTTTGCAATTAATATTTTGTTGAAAAGTCTCATATTTTTGTTTTTAAAAACACGTTTACCCGAATCCGTACTATCACTACAGGGACAAATACGGGTTTCGGGTTTAGCTATAATATCATTTCCAAAGTATTTTTATCCGAACAAAAATACAGGAAAAAATCAAAATATTGATATTAATATTACCTCTTTAATTTTTAAATTACCTTTACAAAATTATCGGCTATCTCATTGTGAAACGAGCTGCCCGTTTGTAATATTTTTTCCCATTCATCCTTTGTATAAACCAGTATATCAATCGCAATATCTTTATTAACGTCATAAAGGGATTTGGCGATATTTATTCTGTAATCAATTCTTTCTTCATATTTAGATAAAAAACCATCCCTGTTTAAAATAATCAACAAATCAATATCACTATCAGCATCAGGCTTTCCGTAGGCATAACTGCCGAAAAGATATGCATTTTTGACTAACTTGTTAAATCTTAGCTTGTTAGTAATTATGTCAATATATCTGTTTTGTTTAATCATAATGATTTCTCTCCGCAGGAAGAATGAAAGCACAAAGGTATTTAAAAAAATAGAATTAATAAAGAAAAGGTTAAATTGCCGGATTCAAATTTTCTGTTATTGTTGCTGCTTTCCCCTTTTTTCATACTGCTCTTCGTAGTACTTCAGATAACCGCCGCCGGTTACGTTTTTCATCCATTCCTCATTCTCAAGGTACCAGTCAATAGTCTTTTCAAGACCTTCTTCGAATTTCAGAGACGGCTTCCAGCCCAACTCTTTTTGCAGTTTTGACGAATCAATTGCGTATCTCAAATCATGACCTGCCCTGTCTTTAACATAGGTAATCAGTTTTTCAGATGTTCCGGGTTTACGGTTTAGCTTTCTGTCCATAATCTCGCACATCTTTTTAATGAGATCAATATTTTTCCATTCGTTGTTACCGCCAATGTTATAGGTTTCACCTGTTTTGCCTTTATGGAAAATGATATCAATGGCAGCAGCATGATCTTCGACAAAGAGCCAGTCTCTGACATTAATTCCTTTGCCGTACACAGGTAGCGGTTTATTATTTCTAATGTTATTGATGAAAAGCGGTATCAGCTTTTCAGGGAATTGAAATGACCCGTAATTATTTGAGCAGTTGGAAATTACAACCGGTAATCCATAAGTATCGTGGTATGCCCTTACCAAATGGTCTGAGCTTGCCTTTGAAGCCGAATACGGACTATGGGGGTCGTACGGAGTAGCCTCGGTAAACAGTCCCGTTTCGCCGAGAGAGCCGTAAACCTCATCGGTCGAAATATGGTAGAACTTTTTCCCTTCGAAATTATCTTTCCAGATTGACTTTGCCGCATTCAGCAGATTGACGGTTCCGACAATATTAGTATAGATAAACTCCATAGGATTGGAGATTGACCTGTCAACATGCGATTCGGCAGCAAGATGAATTACACCGTCAAAATTGTATTTACCAAAAAGCTCCCCGATGAAATCACCGTCAACAATATCACCTCTTACAAATTCGTAGTTTGGTTTGTCTTCAACATCTTTAAGGTTCTCAAGATTTCCGGCATAAGTAAGTTTATCAAGATTAACAATTTGATAATCGGGATATTTATTAACAAATAACCTGACAACATGTGAGCCGATAAATCCGGCACCTCCGGTGATTAAAATACTTTTCAATTGTAAATTATTTATTCAGCCAACGTTAAAACAACAGTAAAGTTATAATTCACTATTTATATAAATCCTGTTCGGTATCCGAATATTAATCTTTTGCCCGCTCATTCAGTGCTTTCTCCCAATTCCAGGCCGAAAGCATCATCTCGTCAATACCTTTTTCGGCTTTCCAGCCAAGTTCCTCATTTGCAAAAGTAGTATCCGCCCATACCTTTTCAATATCACCCGGTCTTCTTTCAACAATTTTATAATTCAGTTTAACACCGGTTACTTTTTCAAAGGAATTTATCACTTCAAGAACCGAAAAACCGTTTCCCGTTCCGAGGTTAAACATCTCGACCCTAGATTTGCTTTTACCTTCGAGCATCCTGTTAATAGCGATTACGTGCGCTTTTGCAAGGTCAACAACGTGAATATAATCACGTATAGCCGTTCCGTCAGGAGTATCGTAATCATCACCGAAAACACGCAACATTTCTCTTTTCCCAATTGCCGTCTGAGTTATGAACGGCACAAGATTATTCGGAACCCCAATGGGCAACTCTCCTATTAATGCGGAATTATGTGCACCGATAGGATTAAAATACCTCAGGAGAATACCTTTAATGTTTTTAACTTTCGATGTAAACTCAATAATTTCTTCGGCTATTTGTTTAGTATTTGCATAGGGCGACCAGGCTTTTTTAATAGGAGCTTTTTCTGTAACCGGAAGTTCGTCGGGCTGGCCGTAAACCGTACAGGATGATGAAAAAACAATATTTTCAACTCCGGCAGAAGCCATTCCATCCAGTATGTTTATCAATGAATTAAGATTATTTCTGTAATATAGAAGCGGTTTTTCAACCGATTCGCCGACCGCCTTCAAAGCTGCAAAATGAATAACTCCGGCAATATCATTATGTCTTTTAAAAAAATCTGCCGTTTTGCCTGAATCAGTAAGGTCAAACTCTTCAAATCCGGGTCTTACACCGGTGATTTTTTCAATATTATCAACCACACTTGCATAAGAATTCGACAGATTGTCAATAATAACAACCTCGTATCCGTTTTGCTGTAACTCAACAACAGTGTGAGAACCTATATAACCCGTTCCGCCGGTAACAAGAATTTTCATATTATAGACTCCAGTATGTCAAATCTTTAATTTTATTTCTGTACAAGCCTTTTACGTCAACAAGTACTGCATTCTTTGTTGTTATGGATTTAAAATAATCCTCATTAAGATCGAGATAATTATCGTGCGAAACCGCAACAACAACGGCATTATAATCATCCGAAATATCATCAACCAGCTCGAAACCGTACTCCTTTTTCACCTCTTTCGACGACGCAAAAGGATCGGTAACATCAACCAAAACGCCGTATGACTTCAGCTCATTTATCAAATCAACAACTTTTGAATTACGCAAGTCGCTCACATTTTCCTTAAAAGTGACACCCATAACGAGAACTTTGGAGTTGAGGATTTTTTTACCCTTGTCAATCATTTTTTTAACCAACTGCTTGGCAATGTAAAACCCCATGGAGTCGTTAACAAATCTTCCCGAATTTATAATTTGCGGGTGGTATCTGTATTCCATTGCTTTGTATGCCAGATAGTAAGGGTCAACACCAATACAGTGACCACCGACAAGGCCGGGATAAAATTTAAGGAAGTTCCATTTTGTTCCGGCAGCTTCGAGAACGTCGAAAGTATTAATTCCCATCCTGCTGAAGATAATCGAAAGCTCATTCATCAGTGCAATATTAACATCACGCTGAGTATTCTCAATAACCTTTGCAGCTTCGGCAACTTTCATTGTCGGAGCACGATGGACACCCGCCTTAACAACGAGTTCATAGGTTTTAGCCACATTATCAAGGGACTCTTCATCACATCCCGAGACTATTTTTGTAACCGTTTGCAGGGTATGAACCTTGTCACCCGGATTAATTCTTTCGGGAGAATAACCGACTTTAAAATCTACGGGAAATTTCAGTCCCGAATACTCCTCAAGAACAGGGATACAGTCCTCTTCTGTAGCACCTGGATATACAGTTGATTCGTAAACGACGTAGTCGCCCTTTTTCAGAATTTTGCCTACGGTTTTCGAAGCCGAGATAAGAGGTGAAAGGTCGGGCATATTATGGTCGTCAATCGGTGTGGGGACGGCAATAATATGAAACGAAGCCTCTTTAAGCACCTGAGGGTCGGAAGTGAAAGTGATATCACAATTATCGAAAGCCTCGGGAGAGAGTTCGTCACTCGGATCTTGTCTGTTTTTCATCATTTCAACACGTTCCGGACTTATGTCGAAACCCACAACGGATATTTGTTTTGCAAATTCAAGAGCTATCGGAAGCCCTACATAGCCTAATCCTACGAGCGACAACTTTGCCTCTTTATTTACTAATTTTTGATAAATTCCCATCTGTTAACCAATGTTTAAAATTCATAAAATATTAAGCATATTTTTTTACTGCTTCAATAACTTTATCCTGATCTTCCTTACCGAGATACGGATACATCGGCAGGCTGAAAATCTTTCCCGCAATCTCTTCACTTACGGGGAAATCACCGTATTTGTAACCGAGATCGGCAAAAGCATCTTGTAAATGCAACGGCTTCGGATAATATACCGCCGTCGGGATTCCTTCCTCTTTAAGCCCTGCCTGTATTTTCTCCCTGTTGTTATGAAGTATTGAATACTGCGCCCAGGCTGAGATGTTTTCATCTTTCACATAAGGAACAGTGACGTAATCTGCAAGTTTCTCATTATATCTTTTTGCGACTTGCTGCCTTAAATCTATCTCTTCGGCAAAGATTTCAACCTTAGGAAGCAAAATTGCAGCCATCAGCGTATCAAGTCTTCCGTTCAGTCCAACCCTGACGTTATCGTATTTGTTTGTTCCCTTTCCATGCACCCTGATAGACAGAAGTTTCTCATACATATCTTTATCATTGGTGAAACACATTCCTCCGTCACCGTAGGTACCGAGAGGTTTTGCGGGGAAAAAACTTGTACCGGCGCTGTGCGACAGAGAACAGGCTTTTTTGCCTTTGTATGTTCCGCCGAAACCCTGTGCTGCATCTTCCAGTACAAACATCCCGTATTTTTCGGCAACGGCATTTATTTCGTCATAATCGGCAGGCTGTCCGAAAAGGTCAACCGGAATAATTCCTTTAAGATTCAGTTTTCCTTCCTCTTTTGTTTTTACAATTGCCTCTTCGAGTTTTGTTGCATCCAGGTTATATGTCTTTGCGTCAATGTCAACAAAAACAGGAGTTGCACCGAGAAGTTTAACTACCTCGGCAGTTGCGATAAAAGTGAAAGGCGGACAAAAAACCGCATCACCCGGGCCAATTTCGTAAGCCATAAGAGGCATTAAAAGTGCATCCGTTCCACTGGCAACTCCAACGGCATATTCCACACCTGTAAATTCGGCAAGCTTCTGTTCCAGCTCTTTTACCTCAGGGCCGAGAATATATTTGCCATGTGCCAAAACATCCTGAATTCCGGCATCAATTTTATCTTTAATCCTGGCTTGTTGAGCCATTAAATCAATAAATTGCATATCTTTTATATTAAATTTGTTCTACTTTGTTACCTTCTTTTTTATATTCTCTGCCACATTTAGGACATTTTGCCGTCTCTTTGGAATCGGGGTCCGTAGTTAATGACAATTTGGTTCCGCAGGCACATACCCATCCGATTTGACGTGCAGGATTTCCAACAACAAGAGCATAATCGGGCACATCCTTAATAACGACTGTTCCGGCACCTACAAAAGCATATTTCCCGACTGTATTTCCGCAGACGATTGTTGAATTAGCACCAAGCGAGGCGCTTTTCTTTATTAATGTTTTCAGATAGAACTCACTTCCTCTTTGAGGAAATTCGCTGCGCGGATTCATCACATTGGTAAAAACCATTGATGGGCCGCAAAAAACATAATCTTCCAGCTCGACGCCTTCGTAAACCGAAACATTATTCTGTATTTTAACACCATCGCCAATAGTAACATTGTTTCCAACATTTACACTTTGACCCAGCGAGCAGTTTTTCCCAATTTTAGTACCGCTTTGTACGTGAGAAAAATGCCAGACTTTAGTCCCTTCACCGAGTTCCACGTTATCATCAACATAAGAACTTTCGTGGACAAAATATTTCTTTTCCATTCCGTATTAATTTAAACAGTTATAATTTACTTTGTGCTTCCTCTAAAACCTTAAGTACCATAAGACCCTCTTTCCCGTCTGTTTTCGGAGTTTTTCTTGTCTTGACACAGTCAACAAAGTGTAACAATTCTTCTTCGAGAGGTTGTTTAAGTTCCAGGTCAAGTGTGATGAAATCCATTTTCTCGGCAACGGGAATTTTCCCTTTTTCCCATTTGATTTTATGTGGATATATAAATAGTTTCTCCTTGCTTGTATCGTCAAAGACAACCATCTTTTCAGAACCGACCACTACCAGCTTTTGTTCTTTAAACGGATGTAGCCAGCTAACAAAAACATGGCTCATAACACCGCTTTTAAAAGCAAGAGTAGTCAGGGTCGTATCAAAAATATTTTTATTGATATATGAACCGCCATGAGCCTGAACCCAAATTGGTTCTTCACCACCCATCAGCATAAGTATCAGCGAAATGTCGTGAGGTGCAAAGCTCCAGAGAACATTTTCTTCGGTTCTGAGTTTTCCTATATTTAATCTGTTTGAGTAGATGTATCGAATTTGTCCCAATTCACCGCTGTCAAGCATTTCTTTAAGTTTAATGACAGCCGAATGATACTGCAGAATATGGCCAACCATCAAAATACGATTATTCTCTTTTGCAATTTTAACAAGCTCCTCCCCTTCCTCAACGTGTAATGCAAGAGGTTTTTCAACCAAAACATCTTTGCCGGCAAGCAGGTATTTCTTAGTGAGTTTATAATGCAGTTCGGCAGGAGCCGCAATCACTACACCTTCTATTTCCGGATTATCAATGATATCTTTATCGGTTGTTATGAATTTCACATCCGGAAAATCATTTTTTCTCTGTTGAGCAATTTTATCCGAAGTTTCCAAAACACAATTAAGAACTCCTATGTTTTCAAGATTTCTTAAATGATTTTTACCCCAGTAACCTGCACCAATCAATGCAATGTTTTTTTTATTTTTACTCATAATGACTGACTGTCTTGGTTTTGTTTTAATATTTTCTACTGCAAACTTTTAATAAAATACTCTGCTACTGCAAATTAGTCATAAAATAGTTATTTATAACAGACTGCAAATATAGTTAAATATTGTAATTGCCAAAATATTTGAAAAGTTTTTGTTATTTTATTAACAATGGCTTTAAATTAAAATTGATGTACATTTGCAATTGTATTTAAAAACAAACGTATGAAAAAGATTATTGCGCTTTTTGCATTTATCGGTTTTTCGTTTGCCGGCTTCGGACAAACATCCGGATCCGATACGGTATATAGCATCCCTATGTTCTACTTTAATTATACTTTGCAATTTCCCGGTGGCGATATGGTTGACAGATTTGGAATCAGCTCCGGAGTGGGGGGAGGGTTTCAATGGAAAACCCATGAAAACTGGGTTTTCGGTTATGAATATAACTATATTTTCGGGGGAGATATAAAAAATGAAGATCAATTGATGGCAAATATAAAAACCGGAGCAGGCCAGATTATTGATAACGGAGGTACTTTTGCAAATTATACTACAAGTGAAAGAGGATTTAGCACAACTTTTAAATTCGGAAAGGTTATCCCGTTAAGTAAGAAAAATCGTAATTCGGGCATTCTTATAATGGGTAGCTTGGGTTATCTACAACACAGGATAAGAATAGAAAATATTGATAATATAGCTCGACAAATTGAAGGTGACTACGAGTATGGATACGACAGGCTAACCGGCGGTTTTTCAATAGGGGAATTTGTCGGGTATATGTATATCGGAGAAACCAAATTGCTGAACTTTTATGCCGGATTTGATTTTGTTCAGGGATTTACCAAGCCGAAACGAAAAGTTAATTTTGATACTAGAGAGCCTGACCCCGTTCAAAACCGCTCGGATATGCTTAACGGTATCAAAATAGCCTGGATATTTACAATAGGGAAAAGAGAACAGGCAAACAGAGAGTATTACTATTAATGGAGAATTAATGTCATTTCTTTATCAAATAGCGATTTACAGTTATTCCTTCCTTATCAGAATAGCATCAATTTTTAAGCAAAAGGCAAAACTTTGGATAACAGGCAGGAAAAATATTTTTCTAAAAATTGAGGAAACAATTGAACCTGATTCAAAAATTGTTTGGTTTCATTCGGCTTCTCTCGGTGAGTTTGAACAGGGCAGACCGGTCATTGAAGCCTTCAGACAGCAATACCCGGAACGTAAAATATTGCTTACATTTTTTTCTCCATCCGGATACGAGATATGCAAAAATTATGAAGGTGTCGATTACATTTTCTATCTTCCTTTGGATTCTAAAATGAATGCAGTTCGATTTATTAAAATTGTAAAGCCTGAGATGGTAGTTTTCATTAAGTATGAGTTCTGGTTTAATTATTTAAAAACCCTTAATGAGAATAGTATTCCGGTTTTTTTTGTTTCGGCAATTTTTAGAAAGGAGCAGTATTTCTTTAAATGGTATGGCGGTTGGTTTAGAAAAATGCTAAGAACCATAACGCACTTTTTTGTCCAGAATGAAGAATCGAAAAAGTTGCTTAACTCAATTGGTATTGAAAATGCTACGGTAAGTGGAGATACTCGTTTCGATAGAGTTTCGGCAATTGCCGGAAATGCAAAAGCATTTCCTGTTATAGAAAAGTTTGTCCGGAATAGCAAGGTTTTTCTTGCGGGAAGTACATGGCCGCAGGACGATGAGCTAATTTATGAAATGGCAAATCAAACTCCATTAAAGTTCATCATTGCACCTCACGAAATTCATAAAGATAGAATAGATTACATTGAAAAAATGTTTTCAGATTTTAATACTATTAAATATTCTGAGAGCAATGAAAATAATATAGATCATACTAATGTGTTGATTATTGACGGAATGGGCTTTCTATCCAGCTTGTATCAATATTGTGATATAGCATATATCGGCGGAGGTTTCGGAAAAGGGATACACAATATATTGGAGGCGGCAACTTTTGGAAAACCTGTTATTTTCGGGCCGAAATATGATAAATTTCAGGAGGCAAAAGATTTGATTGAACTCAAAGGAGCTTTCTCAGTTTCCGATGCGTCACAACTAAAAGGAATTACAGAGAAACTATTGACAGAAAAACAATTCTATTCAAACACCTGTAATGTTTGCCATAATTATATCAAAGGTAAAACGGGTGCTACTTCGATGATTATGAAGGGAGTAACTGAGAATGTTTTGTGAAATCAACGAGAATGAAATAGTGTCTTTTAATAAAGGCTAAAACTTTATCTCTGCTATAAATATTCTTTAACGTTTTTGTAAATTATTTATTTGTCCTTTATAAAACCGTTTGTCTCCTGACTTCGCACACAAAGCACCACAACAAGAATATAATAACCTGAGATGCAAGATAATAAGAAAATTTATTCCCATTTTAAAAATAAAAGCAGTTACTCATCTTATATTTTCGTTTTTAAATTATACTACTGTATCACCCCTCTTTGACGTAGTCAGAGAGCCCCAATAGGAATCGGGAGGGGTGAGTCAAAGGTCGATACAGGACTTCTTCCGGCCTGATATCTCCTGATGACTCCAGGTGATATAATCGGATACCAATTCGATTTTTTCTTTCGTTAGCAAACAGCAGTCATCTGGAGATTTGTGCACCGGGTTTTTGTCTGTGTCTAAGTTTATGAAGCCGATATGGTTTTTAGGTTAGGTTTATGTTGTGGGCGTCCCTAACCATAAACTTTATCCCATACCGGCATCTTAACCATTACCCTCACAATAATTCATTTAATCCTCGGGAATTTTAAAATGGTCGCCTGTTTCTTCAACGATTTTCCTGTACCAATCTTCTCCGTATCCGGGTTGCTGTAACTTTGCAGGATAGTATTTGTATCCTTCGGGAACTTCGCTTTTCTCTTTAATATTGCCATCCATATATTTGGCAAACAGGTAACCGTAAAAATTTCTCCAGTGTTTTACGGTTTCATTTCCCGCCTTATCCGAAAAATCCGTAAGGTAAGCGACGGCTGCACTTTTATCGGATTTATATTTTGCAAGAGCCTCCTCGTCTGTTTTGGATATTTCCTCCAGAAATTCACCTTCGAGTTTTGTCTGTTCGGCTCTGATTTCAGGATGAATATAATTATATCTTGTGTAGGCGAAGTTAGAAACCATATTGAAGACCCAGAAAGCTGCATCCATAGTAAAGTCCATCATATCACCGTTTCCGACGGCATAAGCTTCGGGCACTTTTGTTATTGATGAGTACATCGGGACAAAAACAGTACTTGCGGCATCGTCAACACCGAACCAGAAAATTCCGCCTATTTCGTGTGGCAGCCAGCTACGGCCCTGTGCTACAAAAACAAAACCGGTCTGTTGTGTTGATGTTGCCCTTTCGTTGCAATAAGTAACCCCATCAACTTTCCAGGTCAATGGCCGCCAGCGGTAAGGATTTTTAAACGGACCGGCACCCATATCTTTTGTCATGTCCAGCGGAGTACCTTCGAGATGGTCGCGCATATAATCCATAA
>Ga0256913_10001277_pt1 | contig 12994 bp, 13 predicted proteins | sample Axial_MatmetaG_FD_185970 | JGI IMG/M metagenome (GOLD analysis project Ga0256913, IMG submission 185970) | Deep-sea worm associated microbial mat communities from Axial Seamount, Juan de Fuca Ridge, Pacific Ocean - Axial_Mat | ecosystem: Environmental > Aquatic > Marine > Oceanic > Microbial...
ATGTCATCAATAGATATAACAACATAGAAGTTGCTGCTGTACCTATTACCATTTATGCCAACAAGCATAGGCTGTTTATTAACATAAACGGTTCTATTGGATAGTGGACCATCTAGCATTTTTTTTCCTTTCATGTAGAAATAGAAAGGTACTAAGATAAAGTACATATCTATTCCTACATAGATAGACATAAAAAGAGGAACCCCCCTCTAGCAATGCTATGCATACAGGAGGTGTATTATATCGCAACTTGCTTGGGGGTTCCAGTATTGGCAGGGGTTCTCACCCCACCTCGGCCAGGAGGGCCGCAATGGCCTCCTGCTGCTCATCCTCGGCATCAGGGACATCACCCAAGGCGGCCAGATACGCATTGTCCAGTGCCTCTTCAGCGGAACTAGTGATCACATTGTGGATGTCGTGAGCATACCACAATTGTCCCGAGAGCTCATCATTGGGCTCCTTGCCTGTGACCTCAGCTTTAGCTGTAGCCAACTCTACCGCAATTTTACGGAGTTCTTCCTCTGTAGTTCGCGCGCTAATTCCTAGCTGCTTTGCAGCCTGAATACGCTGGCGAACTGTATCGTAGGCTCTCTTTTGAGCCAATGGGTTCTTTGCCATTTTCTTTCCTTCTTCGTTAAGTTATCAACACACCGTGTTGATTCACAAGGGCTTCGCGGAACAAAGTGGAGTCGAAGCGCGGAATATACCGGTGGAAAAACAGCGGCAAAAACACCGTTTTTGATCGCCAACCTGCTAAGGTCAACGGGTAACACTTGAAGTAAATTTAAGAATGTTAGCAACGGCAGATAACTCTGTGGCATAACCAGCAAAGCTTCCACCATAAACGGCTTTCAGACTCGCATCTACTCCAAGGAGCACCCCAAGGGGTACTCCTCAGAATAGACTCCCCAAAAGGGGAGCTTCTCGCTACGCAGTATATGCATACGTTGTAGTGATTTTAAGGGGCTTATCTCCATACCAGAGAGCAGGAAATGAGGGAACATTCCCTTGATAGCCATTGGCAATCTCAGCAAGAACCCTCCCCATTTCATCATTCTCTTGAAGGTATTGGAGATGCTCCCCAAGGATCGCCTCAAGCAAGTTAAGGCTCTCTTGGGTAGGACGCAGACCGAAGTCGTCATGCTTGGGCAGAAACTCAACCCCAGCACGAGCAAATTGCGCCACAACATACCCATCAAAACTATGGATAATATTGGCATACAACCCCATCACACTGGGATTGTGACCCATGAAAATAGGACCAGAATTGTCGGCTTTCATCATGTATGGCAAGTCCGACCACACGACATCCGTCATGTCTTTCGTATCGCGCTCAGAGAATGTGACATATCTCATGTCCACACCTCTGAATATCGCGACGGAAGATGCTCTGACTCCATCTCGACGTGTCCAGCGGAGCATGGGGTTCTCTCCATTGTATAGACGAGAGCCCCACTGGGCTATTTTGTTGCTATTGAACATTACCGGTCCAATAGCATCAGAGATCTGCTGAGACAGCGCCTCTGTGGTAGTCTCCACTTCAAACTCTTTGAGTCGTTTCACAGACCCAGAGATAGAACCCCCGTGGAACACGGGTCCGCTAATCGCCTTCTTGAGATCAGCTCGATCAATCCCAACTTGCTCATTGAGCACATCATGGGTTGAAGCAAGCTTCTTGCCACGAGTGGCGACAATCTCAACCGTCTCCGCCATCTGCTGGCTCCTGAAGAGCGCAGCCATATGCTGTCCTCCAGAGTTATTAGCGTCCCTCTTCCAAATGAAGTGAGAAGGAATGCCCTTCTCTGCATCTTGGATTGCGTCAATCAGCAGATTGGCGTAAGGTTCACTAACGCGTCCCTTCGCCCTCATAGAGCGTAGGACATGAGCTCTGTTGTCCTTCCACCATTGAACGGAAGAAACCTTCTTCTCTTTAACCCCGGAAAGGATCATCAAATCCCAGACAAGCTCTGGAATGAAGTCCTTCCTGATCAAGATAGGAGTTGCAAACTCCCACATGGAGGACTCGAATTCTTGTCCCATCATGTTGAGTCCGAGCAGGTTGAAGCCCTTATAGACTCTTTTCCTGTCATCGAACTTCGCTCCAATGAAGAGCTCATCGAACTCTTTCAAAAACTCGTAGGCCTTCCAGCTCTCTTCGGCACGAATGCCGAACTTGACGAGCTGGGTCTCAGCCCTATTCTTGGCCCTGTCTCCTTTAGCCTTGTCAAGCTTCTCTTCCAGGGAAGCTTTGGCTTTGGATGTCTCCACCCATTTGAAGAAGTCTTTCTTCTTCACATCTCTGCGAAGACGAAAGGCGGTGTTGCTACTACCTTTCAGAATAGCCTTCTCAGGGCCGTTGAGCTTGTGTCCGCCGAGCTTTCCTCGGTTGTGCCAGCGAGGCACAGCAATATGCTGTTCCTCTGTGAAGATACCAGCAAGCTGGTTCTTCAGTCTCTTCCCTCCGAAATCGAGATGCTGATGATACTCAACAACTCTTTTTCCTTTCCGTGTGACCCACACACGATGGGACACTTCAGGGATAACAGCTAAGTCAGCAAGAATCTTCAACAATTGAAGACTGAAGATCTGGCGATTGATTGCCTCCTTCCCAAAGATCAGAGAGCCCCATGCCGAATAATGGGGGATCAGCCGGTGAAGCTCCCCAGCCTTTTCCCCATAAGCTCCAGCCTCACGGAGTCGTTGGAGAGCCCTCCAAAGCTGGAGGTCATTTGTTTCGTCTTTCAAGAAGGCCTTGCAGGCCCTCTTTGAATGGACGGAGTAAGAACCCCAGTTCTTCTCCATATTAGCTCTAGCTTTCGCCAGGATCTCAACTCCGTCCTTTTCAGGGACTTTCGCCAAGACACCTTGGCTTTTCTCTTCCTGTTCTGGGGAGATGACAAATCTCCCATTTTCTAAAATGTGATTTACCCCGTTCAATTTAATTTCTACACTCATTTTGTCTCCTTTCATAAAGACTTTTTCAGGCTATAAAAAATAGCAACTTGCTTAGTAGACCAGTTCTACTAATCTGTTCCATCCAAGATAGAACAAATTAAAAGAACAAAACCCCTTCATAGTGAGCCAGAATAGCACCAAATACCGCGAAACACATGCTTAGATATATCCTTGCATGGGTAAGCAGTAATACGTGCTTATTTTGGCTCCTATGGGTTTCTCTCTCGTGCGCGTACACGTACACGCGCGTGTAATTAAAAACTAACGCGTGCGCGTATTAAATATTTATATACGCGCGCGTTATTAAATATATATATATATTAAAAAAATATATAATATATCCCCCAGTCCCCCGTTAGGGGGACTGGGTTGTCAGAGTTTTTACAACGCGTGCGCATACGTGCGCGAGAGAGAACAGATCTTTGTACATTCTGCACAATCACAACAAGATAAATCCTGTCATAATCAAACGGAATGTACTCAAATCAAGCGATTAACACCATTGGGTATACCAGAGTATGCCCAAGGGTATAAACCTGCTTAAATCATATATTTTTGATTTTGTTTGAGTGGGGGTTCTATAGCTGAAGTAACACGCCTATCCTTCTCGACATCATCGGAGTGTAAAGCTTCTCACATTTTCTGTCTCACAGGGGTTCACTACGTTCACCCCTGAGAGCCAGAAAAGATGATAACTTTTCCACCTCAATGCCGTCAGGACTTAACGGCGTGAATAAAAAGAGACGGACTATTTAAAATCCATCTCCTCCACCTCTCTTACAAGAAGATCGTGCTGCAATGCAGCAATCTCCTTATAATGCTCCACAACAGAGTCATCATCCATGATCTCATGGAATGCGGCATCAACCGCCTCCAAGAAATCCTCTTTGGTGAGCAACCCGAATAAGGGGTTCTTGACTACCCCCAACTCCTCAAATCCAAGGAGGAAGTCACTGATCGCAACATCCGCCTCTTCCATTCTCATTTCTTCTTTATTCATTTTTTTGTCTCCTTTCAATAAGACATATTCCAAACCCTCAAAGAGGGAACCAAGAGCAAAAATATGCTCATGTGAAAATACAAACGTATTCTCACAACAACATATTATTCAACTGTAAATATACGAGAACACTCCCAACACAATGAAGCATTGTGTGGGGGTTCTCGGTAGGGAAAACTAATCGTCAAAACGAATAACTCTCCACCTCTGATCAACCCATGCCCCCAAGGGGCCTTCAGGACTAGAGAAGGTGACATGACGACAGCACAAGGGGTTTCTCCCCTCATCTGTATTGTAGTCATCCCACTCATTGAGCAACTGGTGTCTCCACGCTCTTACAGAGGAGAAATCATTCTCATTTTTTGCAACCGCAAAAACATCACTTTTTGTTGAATTTTTCATAGAATCCCCTTTCACAAGGAAGTGCGAATACTTGTGACCAAGATAGACGCACATACACAAATAACTTAGATAGACCAAGATAGACAATTATACGGTAATCCCATTTCATGGGGGTTCCGGCTACCAAGGTATCTGTTAAATGTGTACAGCTCATCAAGAACCATGCCCTATGCACGAAACTCCAGAGGAGCACATATAAGACCACCTCGGTGATCTTATATGCACTCCCCCCCCGAAGGGGAAGGTTTACCCACTATTCCCAAAAACAGGAAGTGGGATTTATAGCAGCAAATGGAGACTCTGGCTCCATGCGCACTCCCCCATCCTTGGGGAACTTTACAATCATAGAGGACGGATACCCATCCTCGCTGACCTCCACATAGGAGCTATGAACTCCCATGTGGTTCTTGCGATCCACAAGAATTTGAAAACCCTTTGAATACTGGACTTTAATTGTCCTCTCTTCTCCACCAATCGAGACCTTCACCTCTGGTGAAGTCTTTGTTGAGGCCCCAACGAATCCGTTGGGGTGGACAAAAACTTTATCCTCGATGTCAACAATCCGACAAAAATCGGTGTTAACCATGGCCTTAATGCCCTTCTTGTCCCGAAGGATAAAGAGAGGGTTCTCAGGAGTAACGTCCTCTCTCCACTCAGGGAAGAACTCCCCATAAAGAATCCCGTCGAGGTAAAAGGCTTCTTCTCTTCGCTTTGCGAAGATTGCCTCCTTCTCTCTGGAGCTCTCTTCTGCAAGAAGCAGAAGTTGGATTTTTGCTCCTCTTGGGTCCTTGTCGTCAAAGAGGTCTCTCAGGACCCCCTTTACAAGGAACACAACAAGAGCGAAACGCTCGTCCTGGGCCTTTCCCCCCACATCAAGGAGGTTGGAGTCGGTGACTGCCTGCAACAACTCCTCCCAACGGGGATCGACCTCCCCAGTATGGGTGTCTCGTGCATCAACAGATGCGATAAAAGAAGCCACCTTTTCAGGTGCCTCCTTTGTCAGCCAGTTAAATACCAGTCCAGCACTGGACTTGCCCAAGTTGGCATCCCCTTTCTTGAATTGGTGATGGTCGAAATGACCATCCCTTGGGGAGCAAACTTCCCCCACATCAATGGTGATGTCCGATCTTTCAATCTTTTTAGGACTGCGAGTCCGCACGAGATTATATTGGAACCCAAATAGATCCAATAGGGCAATTGCTACCACCTCATCGGGGTGAAACACCTCATCATGAGTGGTAATATTGAATAAATGTGGACAATTATCAACATCTTTATAAATATGGGTATTCTCATCCCCCATTTCAATGTGATCAATCCCGCTAAGGTGAACTAAGCTTCCGTCCTGAGTATCCTTTGATACGAACCCAAGGCCACTGATCTCTATAGAATTAAATACTGTCTTTGCCATAATGTCTCCTTTCAAAATTAGTGTACCAACCATGACAAAGTTGATACGAGACGTATAGCATTACTACTATACTGTGCCTAACATATTAGGCATGGGGTTCTCCCTACAAGAAACCCAACAGAATGCACCTAAATGCACTCTATTGGGAACAAGGTATATTTATACTCCCCCTTGTCAGGGGAGTATGAGATCATTCAAACTTCTACTCCTCATCTGGAGCCGCCCAGGGATTTTCAATTTCCCTGTAAGTAGCGGTGTTGAGTGGTTCTCCAGTTTCATTGGTGATATAATCATCAATGAATTGGAAGCCACTCTCTCCAACGAGGAATAGGTCATCAGAGACTGGCAAGTCTAGGCCGACCATATGGTCTTCCCAGATCTTTTGAAACAGTCCCTCGATGACGTCTCCCTCATATGAGGAGTGAAGTTGAAGACATGACATTGTAAACAATTTCATGTCGTCTCCTTTCACAATAAACGGCAACACAAACAACATTGATACTGTGGTCACTACAAGTAGTAAGCACGAATATCGTTGCATGAGTGCCAACCACTATTCACAGAGAGTGGCTCACTGGACCTATCACTTATATTGGATAGGGACGTTTAATGAGGTTCATGATGCCCCAATACAGCACACCTCGATGTGCTCTATTGGGTCCCCAAAAGGGGACAACCTATGACGACCTACGCAAGTGCCCAAGCGTAAGTCTTTTTCCATTCCGAAGAATCGAAGATGTTTCGTCTTGCACGACGAGTTCTTTCCCTCTTCAGAAACTTTTTACAACGAGCACCAGAACGCTTGCAGCGCATCCGTGATGCCGTTGTCCATGATTTACATTTCATGGAGTCTCCTTTCATACAAACATGCAAAGAAAGACTACCCCTACAGTAGTACAATCCGCATAGCTACTATTCATAGAGAGTAGCTCACTAGACCTGTCTCTTATATCGGACAGGGACGTTTAATGGGTTTGTAATTCCCATATTGATATACACATAAATATGTGTGTACATTAATATAGAAAAAACATGTATAAGGCTACCAAGACTGCAATCTTAATAGCCACCTCATGACCACTTAATCAGAGACTTACGCCTCCAACCAAGCAATCATGTCTTCGATGGATTCGAATTGTTGATCATCGATCAACAGAAATCCGTCGAAATCAAGAACCTCTTCGAATGAAGGCATTTCTGCCCCCTCTTCAATAAGAGTCATATATTCTGACATCATTTCTCCTTTCATAAGAAATGGTAGAGTTTTTACTGCTTCTACCTCACAGCCATATTGCCTTGCAGGACAGTATGGATTTTGGTATCAATCGAACAATACCAAGAACCTCACTGTACATATTTCCCAATGATCAAGCATGATCAGAGATAGATATGTAGGTGGGGTTCTCAGTGTTGTTGTCTTGAGTATCCCTTTAGTATCGTAAAGATATTAAGGGAGGTTAAGAGAGGAGATGGGGAAGGGAGAAGTACTTAGGATAAGCACTTACAATTCCAGCACAGTACCAATAGTACCAGCAGTACAAACTGGTATATGCACTGCATTACCCCCATTTCTCTCTCTACCTTTCCTCTCCTTATAAATGTTCTGAGATAGAAGTGCCCGGTTCATCGTTAGACAACCTATGGGGTTCCCATAGAACGATAAAATGGGGCATTTCTCCGCAGAACGAATAAGGGGGGAATTTCAGGGTTTCCTCTCACACGAGAACGTCCCTGCCAAGATAGACAAATAATCGGGACGGCCAAGCCGTCACCCACCATTCGTTCGAACCCGAGCTGGGGTTCTCGATACGTGATTAATACTTCCCCCGACTAGAGAGAAGTATGGGAGCCAAGATAGATAAAGCTCCCGTAACACTTTAACGTCACAAATAACATAACGTTAAGGTGTTACAATCACGTAGGGAAATACAAATGAGTAAATCCCATGTGAGAGTATGGTCGTTGAGACCTATATATACTCCGTGAAGTACATATAGGTCCCCTCCCCGTTAGGGGAGAGACAAAAGATTAGAGTCCGGCGGCTGCTGCTGCCGCTTCAGCAGACTCTTCTATGAGGGTCATAAGAGCTCGGAGCCCTCTTGAACTCAAGGCCTCCACCTGTTCTTGGCTAATAGCTTCGGCAGCTATTAGCTCCTTAAGGAGCTCTTGCTCCTCAAGGGTCAAGGGAGCGTCAGCAGCCGCCTTCTCGTCCCCAAAGAGGGAGCCATAGAGCCGCTCCCCTTTCGAGTTAGCACCCGCAATGCGCTGGGCCTGGGTGGTGCCACCAAGTGCTGCTGTCGAAAACCCGTCCGCCAAAGCGACAGACAACTCGACCGCCGAGGCAGTACCATTGGTAACATCACCAATGGAGTGTAGTCCAATTTTTGTAAGACGGATAATCCCGCTGACAGCATATCCCGCCTCTGGGGATACTTCGTTCCACACTTTCTTGGTGCCCTCTTTGACCGCATTAATTACGTTTGCCATAACTGATCCTTTCGAATCTGAAGAGATACTTGGCTAAAGTATCCCACACACACCTAGTCATAGATGAGTGTCATCCCGCTACAGCTAATTGACAAAGCTGCTTATATACATTGCGGGGAAGTGCAGTTGCCCACTGCACAGGGTCGGATGGTCCATCACCACCTATCAACCCACACATCGTATGGGCTGATAGGTAGGGACTGAACCCTACCATCCGAGAAGAGGTCTCTCAAGTCTACCCTCTAAAGGTAGCTTTGAGAGCGGCCCGCTTTTTACGAGCCTCCTCTTCTTTAGTTTGTTTCTTTGCCATGATAACTCCTTTCAAAGCTTATGGCTCCCGATGGACTGGGAACAGCCTGCGATGCTGGAACGCCCTATACGAACCAGCAAGCAAGCACATATAAACCCACCGCAGTGAGCTTGTATGTACCGACGTGCACATGAACCACACCCCCATGCTCGGAAATACCGAACACAGGCATGTGGGGGGGGCGACTTCACCACCAGACACCCCATGTACCTGGCGGGAAGGAACCCCCTGCTTTGGTACACATAAATACTTTTTCCCCTATGGTTTTCTGTCCAAAGATCTGCAACCTGCATCAATACCCATAAACAGTTGAGTCCCTATAGCTTGTTGCTTTGATACCTACAAATACTTTTTATCTCTCATGTAGTTATGATATAATCCATCCTAAATAAAGGTAAAGGCTATCAATGGAAGAAGTTAGAGAGCAGCTATCAATGGAAGAACTGAAGATGGCGATAGGAAATAGGACTGGGATAAAGCTAGAACCACTACTCAAAGCCATGAACAAAGCATTGAGTGTGGTTGATGAAGAGGATGTTGAGATCATCAGTGAAGGGATGTTGTCTCAATGGAGTGTGCTGGAGAGTGGGAAGTATAAGTATGAAGACTATGCAAATGCAGTGACGTATGTTTCATATAAGAGAATGGGATATACAAACATAGATGCATACATGCGAACATTTCCACATAGATATGAAAGACTGAGACAAAAGAGCATAGAGAAGGGGTTGCTTAGTGAAGAAGCAATCCGTAATGCCATTTCTCCCAATGTTGCAGGGTACAACACAAACACCATCGTCAACAAAGTAATGGAGTTAGCTCTGATTCCACCGAGTATCATGAACGCTCCAATATTTCAGAAGGCAGTTCTTGCCCAAGCAGCAATGCTAGACAATGACACAATATCTCCAGCTGTTAGACAAAAAGCAGCAGATTCACTCATGACACACCTCAAGCCAGCAGAGACGAACAAGATTGAGATTGACCTTGGGGTTCGTCAGACAAGCGAGGTGTCAATGCTCAGGGAAACAATCAGAGCTCTAGCTGCTGGACAAAAACAACAAATCGAGGACAAGACGATGACACCAAAAGAGGTAGCAGAGATGCAGATTATAGATGTAACAGAAGAAGAGGAAGAAGTATGATACACCCACTATTGAACCCCAACGCAACACACTATGAAAATGAAGGAGATTTCCCTGACATTTACGAGATCGAAAAGAAGATGACGGTATGTCATGGTATTGGATGGTGTATTGGGAACATCAATAAATATTCACGAAGGAAAAACAAGAAGGGACAACACGATGCAGACTTGATCAAGATCAAGGACTTCAAAAGATACAAAGAGTTCCTCGTGGGGGTTCCAGCATCAATGAAGGATAAGAGGATCAGAGAGGTAATAGACAAACATTATAAAGAAATACGTTATACTTCGGAATCAATAAACAAGGATAATACATGAACCCCGAACAAGGACAACTGGAAGAATTGGCGATGCAGCTTGCAGAACAGCTTACAAATATGGGCGTAGACGCTCGCGAACTTATGGATCTTGTTGTGACCGCACAACAACAGCTAATGCAGCAAGGTCAAGGCGGAGGACAACCTCAAGCAGCTCCTGCTCCACAGCAACAAGCTTCATCAGCATTTGCACAGTAACAATAGGTTACACTTCTATTGCCGAGTTTTTTCCCCAGAGTTCTCGGCAATCCCTTTACTTGAAAAGTTATAAGTCACTCCTCCTAAGACGACTTTGGGTTTTAGATTTGGTTGTATTTTTTTTCCTTTTGTATAAGACGATGATGTACCGTGCCCAGCAAAAACTTTGGGGACTCATGGTAAGATACAGCTATGAGCAAACTACAATCACCCCCACGAATCAAGAAACTACTAAAAGAAGTCACATACAGTGACAACCACCTATACGTCCCATCAGCGTTTGCACTAGAGCTCGTTGCCTTCATTAAGCTAATCAATGGACCAGAAGGCGAAGAGAACAAAACTCCAGTGTTACATATGAAGATACTAGACAAGCTGGATAGAGGATCAAGAAAGATAGCAAACCTAGTTTTCCGTGGTGCAGCAAAGTCAACATTGATGGAATACTTGTTCTTTTACATGATTGTAAACAACGAGCTACCAAAGATGAAAAACATCCGCTTTGCGTTGTATATCTCAGACACAATCGAGAACGGTGTCAAGACAATGAGGAGTTCATTGGAATATAGGTGGGAGAACTCGGAGTTCCTACAAAAGTACATTCCACATGCAAAGTTCAATGATACCGTCTGGAGATTCGATAACATAGATGGTAAGAAGTTTATCATCAAAGGCTATGGTGTAGCAACAGGGGTGAGGGGTTCTAGGGAATTAGGGACCAGACCACAAATTGCATTCATCGACGACATCCTCTCGGACAAAAGTGCATCCTCGGTAGCGGAGATCACATCAATACGAAAAGTTATCCATGCGGCGGTCAACGCCGCATTGCACCCAACAAACAGAATACAGTTATGGAACGGAACCCCCTTTCAAGAAGGTGATCCACTATATGAAGCAATTGAATCTGGTGTTTGGGATTCATCAGTATTCCCTGTTGCTGAAAAATTTGATGATACTACAACGAGAGCAAACTTCAAATCAGCATGGCCAGATCGCTGGACATACGATGCAATAAAATCATTATACGAAGATGCAAAAAAAGAGAATGAACTCGATTCGTTTTACCAGGAGTTTATGCTACAGCTAACACCAGATGGGGAGAGGCTCCTTGATTTTGACAATGACTTCAAGTGGTTCGATGGTAGCAATATCCAAGATGCACACTATATGTACAACTGGTATATTACGACAGACCTTGCAACATCAGAGAAAACATCATCAAACTGGACAGTAATAGGACTGTGGGCAGTAAACTCAGCAGGATACTGGATGTTGATAGATGCAAAGCTCACACACCAAACAGTAGAGAAGTCCATGCAAATGATCTTCAGATACGCAGAAAAACTCCCAGTCCTTGAGGTAGCCATAGAAACAAATGGACAGCAGGAGGGGTTCATCGGATTCTTTGAACAGGAAATGATCAGAAAGAATATATTCTTCAAGATTGTACAAATGAAACGATCAGCAGATAAATTCCAACAACTCAACAACGTCGTCCCAGCAATAAAGGACGGAAGATACTGGATCAACAAGAAAATCTTTGACAAAACAAAGAAAGACGGTGAGATTCAGTTCTTGGATGAGTTTGAAAATGAAATAGATAATGTAACTCTTAAAAAGATCAAAGCCAAATCTGATGATGTCTTGGATATGATTAGTGCAACCCAATACATTAAGCCATGGGTTCCAGACCCAGCAGCATATCGGCGACACAATGCAGGATTAATTTGGGAAGAAGAAAAAGAAGAAGTAGAAACGAAATCAATGGATTCATATATAGTATAAGGACAAAACATGAATGCTAAAGAACTAGTAGAAAGAGTAAGAAGCATTGAACTGTTTGGAATGAACACGGCAAACAAAGAACCCCAATTGCTAAACATTATCAATGAAGCAATTAGAGATATTTGGCCAAAACTCATCTTTGCAACAGACCAGCTACAAATAACGATGGAAGAGGGGAGAGCTAACTATGATTTACCGCAATCACTTGTAAGTATCTTGGATCAATATCGATACTTTCAAGTTCCACCAGATCAAATCTATCGATACTCTGGAACACAATTTAGAACGCCACTTGAAGATGATAAAACATTCTATGTACCACTGAATGATTATAATCATCCATATAGCTACTTTATGCCAACACCATTTTTGCTTACAGTTAGAAAGCCAATAGATGGGGACAAGATTATTCTCTCAACAATACAAGTCCCACGAGATATTACAGAAGATAATCTGAATGATGGAAGATTTCAGATATATCCACAAATCGCTGTACCTATTGCAGCAAGAGTAGCATATCTTGCGTACAAAAGAAAAAATGGACACGATCAAGCATCAAAAGTGTACTGGATGGAATACAAGCAAGCACTAGAGGAAATAAACAGATGGGGGATGATTCCACAAGTATCATCGTCAAATGATGGACTGTACCAGAAAGGATTTGTATAGTGGATATTATAAAACCAATATATTCTGAGATACTTAGATCACCATATAATTCAAAAAGAAGCTATGCGGATTGTCCTCCATATATCACGTCATTGACCCATGGGGGAAAGGTTGAATGCAATGAAGACTTTATTGGACTTGTGATTTATGCGCTAAACGAGACGAAAGAAAATGTTTCAAAAATGTATGAAAACTTGACAGTTGATTTAGGAGATCTCGTCCAGCAATCAATCGAAGCTACAAAAAAAGTATTAGACGGCAAAGAAATACCGGAAAAATACAGAGAATTTGAAGATATGATTCAATGTAT
>Ga0256913_10001278_pt1 | contig 12991 bp, 14 predicted proteins | sample Axial_MatmetaG_FD_185970 | JGI IMG/M metagenome (GOLD analysis project Ga0256913, IMG submission 185970) | Deep-sea worm associated microbial mat communities from Axial Seamount, Juan de Fuca Ridge, Pacific Ocean - Axial_Mat | ecosystem: Environmental > Aquatic > Marine > Oceanic > Microbial...
AGAGAAGTTCGACTTTGACGACACTGTCACAAAACCCTATTTTGAACAGAACAGAGTGCTTTCAGGTTTGCTGCAGATCGTCTCAGAACTCTTTGACGTGACATTTGAGGCTGCTGATGTCCCTGTCTGGCATGACTGTGTCAAAAGCTATGATATTTTCGAGAACAGCAAACTCTCCGGACGTATCTACTTCGATCTTGACGCACGCAAAGAGAAACGCGGCGGGGCATGGATGAACGACTGGGAGACGCATTTTGTGGACAGTCAGGGCAAAGAGCATCTTGCTTCCGCTTTCGTGGTATGCAATTTCGCACCTGCGACCGAGAAGAGCCCCTCTCTGCTCCGGCATGATGATGTGGTCACGCTCTTTCATGAGATGGGCCATGCCATCCACCATCTCTTCAGCAAATGCCACGAACGTTCCATCTCCGGCATTAACGGTGTTGCATGGGATGTCGTGGAGTTCCCCTCACAGTTTTTGGAAAATTTTGCTTATGAATCGGCGATCCTCAAGCGTTTTGGATTTCATTATGAAACGGAGGAACCTATTGCGCAGGAGCTTCTTCTCAAGATCAAGGAGAGTAAAAATTTTCAGGCAGCTTTAGGCATTTTGAGGCAGGTGGAGTTCTCCCTGTTTGATTTTAAACTGCATCAAAAACTCTATCAGGGTGAAGAGGTGCAGGAACTGCTGGACAGCATCAGAGAAAAAACTGCTCTTCTCAAACCACCAAGCTACAATAAATTTCAGCATGGTTTTGCCCATATCTTTGCCGGAGGGTATGCTGCGGGATATTACAGCTACAAATGGGCGGAAGTGCTCAGTGCAGATGCATTCTTCAGCTGTCTGGATGAGGCGCATGGCTTCAACAGGGAAGAGGCAAAAGGGTACAAGGAGATCATCCTTGCCAGAGGAAGTTCCAGGGAGATGAGTGAACTTTACAGGGAATGGCTTGGCCGCAAAGCCGATCCCAAAAGCCTTATCAGGCTTTATGAGATAGCCTAAGGCAGTGTACACAAAGGAGAAGCCGTGAAAGAGTACCGTTCGCTTGCCCTGACTCTCATCGCTATTTTCGCCATTACCCTGATTGGCGCGCTCTACAGCCCGACTTTCGAGGAGCAGAAAACCTTTCTTGAACTCTTTTTTCTGATGGGAAGTCTGCTTTTTATCTTCTCTACACTGGTGATCTTCGCAACGATCGGTTTCCGCTCGTTTGCTGTTTACGGAGCCCTCTTTCTCGCTTCTGTTATGGGAATATACGGAATTGAAGGTGCATTGATGGTCACAGGATTGACCTATATCACCTGGGGGTCCATATTTGCGATGGAGATTCTTCTGGTCCACCACAGGGTCAAAAGTGCCATAGCGTGGTTTCAGAAACGATACACCTATAAGACATTTCTGCTTGAATACAGAGTATTTTATCCTGTACTTCTTGTCGCTTATGTTTTCCTGGAGATCATTCCGAGTCTTTTTTTCAGAGAGAGTTTTTTGAGGTTTTCGCCTTCAAAGATATTGAAGGCGATGAGAGAGATACTGGATTGAGGGAGACTACGCCTCTTTCCCTATAAGTTCTTTGAAGAAGTTCTTGACCTTTTGGCAGATCGTCGTCGAACCGGTCTCGATATAGCATACCTCTACTTCATTCCCCGCCAGAGACGCTATACGCTCCGGCTGTTTTTTCCCCTCGATGATGAATCGGAGGGCATTGAGCCGTATGAAACCTTCCGCATCTTTTTGGTTATAGACTTCATCCGCTTCAAATGTCGAGTGCTCTTCGGAATAGAGAGAACGGTCTGATTTTCTTCCGACCACGATTACATTTCCTTTATAAAGTTTCAGCTTGACCGTACCTTCTACATTCTCCTGCGTCGCATCGATTGCTGCCTGAAGCATCTTTCTTTCCGGAGACCACCACATACCGTTATAGATCAGTTTTGCATATTTTGGCATAAGCTCATCTTTCATATGCGCCTCTTCCCTGTCAAGGGTGATAGACTCTATCGCTCTGTGCGCTTTGAGCATAATGGTACCGCCCGGAGTCTCATAACATCCTCTGGCTTTCATCCCTACCATACGGTTCTCCACGATATCGATACGTCCGATACCATGTTTCTTGCCGTATGTATTGAGTGTTTCAAGGATCTTCGCCGGAGACATCTCCTCACGGTTGATCGCGACAGGGTCCCCGTTCTTGTAACTGATCGTAATATACTCAGGCTCATCCGGAGCCTCTTCAGGACTGACAGACCAGAGCCACATATCCTCTTCCGGTTCTGCATACGGATTCTCCAGATGCTCACCCTCATAAGAGATGTGCAGCAGGTTCGCATCCATCGAATAAGGTTTTGGTTTACCCTTGCCGTCTATATCGATACCGTGGTTCTTCGCATACTCAAGCAGTTTGGTACGTGAGTTCAGGTCCCACTCTCTCCAGGGAGCGATCACTGCAATATCCGGATCAAGCGCCAGGTAACCAAGTTCGAAACGCACCTGGTCGTTCCCCTTGCCCGTTGCACCGTGGGAAACGGCATCGGCACCTGTCTGATGCGCGATCTCTATCTGTTTTTTTGAAATAAGCGGTCTTGCGATAGAAGTACCCAGAAGATACTCGCCTTCATAGATGGCATTGGCCCTGAACATCGGGAATACGAAATCTTTTACAAACTCTTCACGAAGATCCAGAATAAAAATGTTTTCCGGTTTGATACCCATATCGAGTGCTTTCTGACGTGCAGGTTCCACCTCTTCCCCCTGCCCCAGGTCAGCGGTAAAAGTGACTACTTCACACTCATACTCATCCTGAAGCCATTTAAGGATGATACTTGTATCCAATCCTCCGGAGTAAGCCAATACTGCCTTTTTGATTTTTCTTTTTGCCATTTCTAAGCCTTAACTATAATATTATTGTCGCGATTCTAGCGTAATTTTGGTAATATATGGTTGTATGCAAACATAAGTGAAAAGAATTTGGTTTCTTGGCAGATACTGAAAAAGGCGGAGAGTGCCGATCAGTGCCACAAAAATCCTCTAAGCAGTATAAATCGTTGGATCATCAGTTTTGAGTGCAGCAGAGAGAGACGTATGTTGTCTTTTATCTGATCGAAATGTGAAACTCTTTCATCGTGTGGAGGATAGTAGCACTCCACTTCAACATCGATAAGTTTACGTTTTTTATAGGCATGCAGGACCAAAACCTCTATTTCAAAGTCAAAACGTCTGTTTTTAAGGTTGAGATTCAGTATGGAGACAGGATAGATACGGAATCCGCTTTGTGTATCGCCCAGCTTCTGAAATGTTTCAAGCGTCACCCAGAAATTACTGAATTTCCGTCCGAACTTTGAACTTTTCGGTACATTTTCATGGTCAAAATTACGATTCCCTATGACAATACTGTTTTCACGATACGCCTCTACCAGTTTGCTTATTTCCGAGCTTAAGTGCTGTTTGTCCGCATCGATCGTTACAAAACTCTCGTACCCCAGCGCTTTGGCTTTTTTGGCACCAGTAAGTATGGCTTCTCCTTTCCCCATATTTACAGGATGTGTTTCCAGCTCCACAGCAGGATGGTTCACTTCCACCCTGGTGTCCGAACCGTCATCCACCACGATGATCTGATAGTCATATTTCAGCAGGTCTTCTATAACCTCATCGATATAGGGAGAGTTGTAAACCGGTATCACGATACATGTTTTCATAGACTGATGCTCGCTATTTCCTCATCATTGCAGATAATTTTAAAATGGTTGTTCTTTCTTTGATAGACCAGTGTTTGTGAAGGTAAAGCAGTTTTCAGGAATTTGGCTTTCTTTATGGTGGTCAAATCGAGATCGAACGCATCCGATATAATATCAAAATGAACGAAACCAGGAAGAATGGAGTTGTTTGGGAAATGTGCTTTGAATACTGGGTGGTCCGCACCGCTTAACGTTACAATCGCTTTTGTATCGTCCTTGAATTCTATGGTATATAAATTATCAGTTAGCACATATTTCCTTTTTGACAAATATCCATGAAGTGTTTAAATATTTTATTGAAGTGTGATGACAAATGATCCACTGACAATTTTTACCTCATGATCATAAACGGTAAAAGAGAGATAGCGGAAATCTTCTATTTTAAGATCCAAATGTATCCGGACCTGAAAAGTGGTATTCTGAGGTGCCTGCAGAAGTTTGATATTTTTAAGGGTAACAAGAAAACCTATGCGGCCGTTGATCTCATCATTTAAAATACCGGATGAACTTTGTGTCGCAGCTTCAATGAGCATTCCAAGAGAAGGAATTTCATCAAAGCCTATCTCAACCGTTGCATCTTCCCGTGTTGCAGAGATCCGCCGTTTGACAAATCTGAGCGGCGCAACATGGGGAATGGCGAAATCAGACATGGAGGAAAAGCTTGCTCAGGCTTTCTGTTCGTTAATATAGTTTACAAGCGTATTCGGCGTTGAAAAAATGTTTTTGTTTTCATCCATATTGGTTACCTTTACGCCGAATTCCTTTTCCAGGATAAGGGTAATTTCAATCGCATCTACACTGTCAAGCCCCAACCCGTCATCTCCGAAAAGTGCCATATCATCACCGATCTCATCAGGCTCCATATCTTCAAGCCCCAATCCTGCGATTATCTTCTCTTTTAACTCATGTGTTGTTACCAAAACGAAACTCCTAAAAATATTTTCAATATTATACCTTATAACTATTCAAAACCGATTTTTTTACCTACTGAACTTCTGAGAATTTTTTTGTCATTGTGTATTTTAAACGGTATATGGATCGTACCCAACTCTTTTTTCAGACAAGCCCTTACCGTTTTGGCATCCAGGGTACTCCCCTCTACATAGATGTCCAAAATTTCATCTTTCAACGCCTTGTCATCCCTTCGTATTCTAATCAATACGGCATCCACACCCTCAATACGCTCAATAAGGGATTCTATCTGAATCGTAGAGATCCGCTTCCCCGATATTTTTGCCAGATTTGAACTGCGTCCCAGAAGTTTGAACGCTTTTTCACCGATGATCTCAACGATATCCTCTGTCTGGAACGGCAATACAACATCCTCTTTGGCCCCGTTGTTGATAACCTTTTTTGTAACAAGCGGTGAGCTGATACAGAGTCTGTCGTTCTTTTCGGAAATCTGCACGATATCGTATGCATGAAGTATCGTTTCATCATCTGTTTTATAGGAGATGAGGCCTGTTTCGGTAGAGGCGAACAGCTGTACCACACTGGCACCGTAATGCTCCTTGAACATTTTTGCTTCTTCTGCCGGCAGCGGGGCCGTAGAGGTAAGGAAGAGGGTGTTTTTGAACGTTACATCCTTTTTAATACGGTTCAGCGCTTTGATAAAAATAGGGGTCGTTACGATCAGGGTATGCTCTTTCTCTGCTTCCAGTGCCAGCTCTTCAGGTAAAAAATTCTCTTTTACCCAGACATCAATATCCAACTCAAAAGGTACGACACCCCCTATATCAATACCATAGATATGCACAAAAGGAACCGTTGTCACTACTCTGTCAAACGACATCCCCTTCAATGTCTGGATCAGCGCCTGTGCCTGTTTAAAAGAGTTTTCCCTGGTTTTATACACGCCTGTGGGTGTTCCCGTCGTTCCCGATGTAAAAAAGAGCCACTGCATCCCGTCGTCAGAAAGCTGGCTGGCTTCCAGGGAAGCGATATAGCTTTTCAAAGCCGGCTGGGACTGATCGTATACAACTTTAAAGATATGGTGTGCATAACAATAAAGAGAATCAGCCAACTGTTCCGCTTTTGTTACAGGATTGTCATATTTGACAATATCCACATAAGCCTTCTGATCCATATCATATATTTTCATATCTCTCTCCAGTTAAACGGGGTTATCTGTCCGCAGAAGTTCCCCAAAGTAAAATAAAAACAGCGCCTATTCCCGTGGTAATGACAAACCCTATGGAGTAGAGTGCCGCCGTATCGCTGAATATCAGCACACCAAACCCTGCCAGTGTACTTAAAAGTGCATATTTGATCGCTGTCATCGTTTCTGTCTGCGTTGTTGTCCTGTGCATATAGACACCGTAGTCTATGCCTATGGCTATCAGTATGATCATAGCGAACATATGCATAATATTGATCATCCCCCAAAAGAGTGTAATACCAAAAAGTACCACACTCAGCGGAAATACGATGTATACCAACGGATACAGGATATGGATACCGCTGACCAGAACAAGCATCGCAAGAATAAAGACAATGGAAACTGTCATGAATTTTACTATGCTCTGCTTAGAGTTTTGCATATCCTGCGATAAATGCTTTGCAATATCCAGTATTTCAACACCTTCCATCACAGTTATGGGTTCTTTTTTCGGGATAAAGACTACCGTATACCAGTGGTTCTGCTCCTGGACTATTTTAAAACCCATATCATCCATGGGATGCATAGTGTCACAGTTCATACGCTCCAGGCCTGCATAGAGATCTTCAAAGACATCGGTAAAACCGATTTTTTTCGCTTCTGTCCGTATGCTCTCCCGGATTGTCCGGAAATCAAACGTTCTTAACTGCTTCAGCCTCTCTTCACACTTGTGCCTGCTGAGCAGATATTTGCCGATACCAAGCATAGCCGGATGCACAACCTGGAGTTTTTCATATTTCTGAAGCAGCAGCTCTCTTGTATCTGCACTCAGCAAAACGGTCTGGTAGCTACTCTGCATCAACCCCTCTCTGAACTGCTGGGAGAGTGCCAGAAGTCTTTCATTTTTATAGTCCAGGTTCCGGAGGTCATCATCGAATTTCAGATGCGTATAACTGTATCCGAACAGTACGAACGACAAAAGGAGCAAATAGAGTGGATTGATTTTCCGAAAAGAGCTATGACGCTCTTTGAGCAGAGGTTTTTCTATCTCCAGGTAACTGAATGCCCAGCTGAAGAGCAGATAGGCAACCAGCAGAGAGACAGCCGCGAAAAATGCAAGTTCATAAAAAAGCCTGATGGAGATAAAAGTAAAGATCACAAAGACACCGAATGTTGTCAGAAACCCGAAAAACACCCGTTTTTGCCTAATAAACCCTTTCGTGGAAAAATCTCCGTGAAAATAGTAATGAAACATATAATCAATGGAGATAGTCGTAATACTGACACCAAAAGCGAGTACCATAAGATTGATACTTCCGAACATGTACGTACTCGCCAGTATGGCACTGAGGACCGAACTCCCTATGGCTATGACGGTATGCAGCAGCAGCCTGTAGTTCTTCAGCATGAAGAAATAGAGAAGCAGCAGCAGTACCGTGGCAAGGGTAATGACTTTCTGCATATCACTGCGGATATAGGAGGAGTTCTCGACCAAAAAGAAAAAAGGTGCATACACGAGTACCTCTTTATGCGCTTTCAAGAGGGTATTTACCTTGGTATAAAGCTCTTTTGCTTCTGCCGCGGAAGAGGTATCGATGGTCACTCCTGCTTTTAAGACATAACCGTAATCCTTCAGTTTCAAATAGGCATCATTTTTACCGATATGGACAGAAAAGAGCCCGAGTGGGTCATTCGTGTCCAGCGGCATATATATGAATGCGTTTTGCAGTTCATCATAGGCACGCTGCAGCTTCTCGTGTATCGCTTCTCTCGAGAGTTTCGTATTGTTGAAATCGGCAAGAAGATAATAGTTTTTTTTATAATATGCTTCCAACTCTTTTGAAACGGAAACGGAGAGTTGTACATTTGAAATACCCTCTACCTTTTGAAGTTTCTCCGCTATGACCTGCAGTTCATTCAGTGCATCCTCTGTAAAACCTTTTTTTGCGACATAGATATTGTTTGAGAGTCCCAGTTTGGAAGTAACATTCAGCAGTGTCGTACTCTCTTTTGAAAAAAAGAGTTCCAAAAAATTGGTAGAGAATTTTACCTGTGGCAAAAAAAACAGAAAGAGTGTACTCAGAAGGAGAAAAATAAAAAGATTTAAGTGTTTCATCGCTTCACAATTTCAAGGGTATCCCCGTTATGCATAAAAAGTTTAAAACTTTTTACTTTCATACCGTTCGTATGCACTTCAGCTTTTGGCAACATCCGTTTCATCTCACCTTTGAAGGTGACCACATATTTCTCCCCCTCTTTGCACACATTAAAATCCTTGTTCTCTTTCAGTTCGTCATATTCGCCGAGCCTTATCATGATATCGATAAAGGCTTTGGTGTGCATAAGGGCTCTGTCTTTGAGATAGTATTTCTTCCCTGAACTCCCCTCTATGCTTATGTTGCCATCCTCTTTTACGATCTGCTTGTATTTGGGATGTGTGTAAGTGATCGTCACCTTCTCTTTTGTATAGGTGATCTTCCCTACTTTGTGAAACGTATTTCCTATGGCAAAAACAAATTTATTTTCATCAAAATCATAGGTATTCGCAAATATGGCTGCATTGATAAAAAAAAGTATCAAGAGAGATCGCATAGTTTATCCTTTTGCTCCTGCATGATCTTCTGCACATGGTGCATCAGTTCCATCTCGTTTTTAAAATCTTTCGGGTAAACCGGTTCCAGCATTTTGACATGTATCACCGTTTTTTTGTTGGTCACAAAACAGAAGCGCTTTCTGGGAAGGATGTTTGTCAACCCCTCTATAACGACAGGGATTATAGGTTTTCCCGTCTTTACCGCCAACCGGAAAGCACCTCTTTTGAAAGGTTCCAGGCTTCTTCCAGTATGCCGTGTCCCTTCCGGGAAAAATATGATATTGTTGTTGCGTAGCAGCATATTTTCAAAATCCTGATATATCTTGCTTACTTCATCCAGCCCTTTCCCGGCAAAATAGCGAACCCCTACGATATTCGAGATAAACGCAACAAACGGTACAGCACCCAAATTCACCTTGGCGACGATCAGATGCCGTTTGATAAAAAGACTCAGTATGGGGTAGTCCAGAATGGACTGGTGTGTGGAGAGGTAAATCGCGCTCTCAGGACGTGTTTCCAGAAGATCAAATTTCAGTACGATTTTGGGTACCAGTATAAAAAAGATCCGGTTGCTTAAAGCAAAACCTTTCTGAAAAAAGTATTCGGGTTCCTTAAAAAACGGTTTGGCCACCACATACACAACCGCGGCAAAAGGCAAAGAGACCGTAATAAGCCCAAAGAAAAGGAGGTGTGAGAAACTACCTATAATACATTTTAACAGCATACACTTTCCCATAAATAATTTGTGCGACCAATGAGACAAAGAAGAGGATATACCACCCTACGGACGTATAGAATGCCCATACGATATCACTCCCCGCATAGACAACATAGATCTGTATCAGGGTATTGACAAACGTGACAACTGCCCAATAGCCGTCACCGTTTTTGACAAATGCCTCTTCTGCTTCATCCAACTCTTTGGGGTAGAACTGTTTGGTAAACCCGAGTATCATATGTTTTTTATTCCAGGCTGCATCAACAAAGAGTACAAAGAAGAGAAGAGAAAGGCTTACAGGTACAAACTTGACCACCTCCATGGAAGAGAAGCAGTTCGCAAGGATCAGCGCGACAAGGTAAACCGTAGGCATCAACATATCCCTTGCATACTGCTTTCTGGAAAAACTGTAGATGAAAAATACGATGGCAACTATCAAATAGAACTTCACAACCATGTCAAACTCAAAATAGTGCAGCAGGATCACAAAGACCGGTGCGAACAACACAGAGAGTATATTTGACATCTGCAAAACTACCTTACCAGTCCACCGCTGATATTGAGCACTTCCCCTGTCACATAGGAAGCTTTATCTGCCAAAAAGAAGACACACTCCGCCACCTCATCCGCTTTTCCGATTCTCTTTAAGGGAATACTCTTTTTCATCTCTTTAAGGTCCAGCTCTTCTGTCATTTCGGAGGCTATCAGGCCCGGTGCGACAGCATTGACCCTGATCTTGTAGCGTGCAACCTCTGCACTGAGCGCTTTGGTGAAAGCGATCATGGCACCTTTGGCGGCAGAGTAGTTCGTTTGACCCGGATTGCCTACAATACCCGAGATGGAAGCCACATTCACAACCGCACCTTTTTTATTGCGGATCATAGTGCCAAGGAGTGCCTTGGTGACATAGTAGGTTCCGTTGACAGAGGTATCTATCACACTTTCCCACTCTTCATCACCCATAAAGAAAAAGAGATTGTCTTTTGTCATTCCCGCATTGTTGACCAGCACATCCACTTCAAGGTCCTGAAGTTTTTCCTGCACACGCTCTTTGTCGGTAATATCAAACCCTATGATCTGTGAATGTTCCAGGGTTTCACTTAACGCTTTTGCCCTTGCCTCCTGGCTTCTGTAGTGCAAATAGACAAAGTAGCCGTTATCGTGAAAATATCTGGCACACGCCTCTCCTATCGCTCCTGTAGAGCCTGTAATCAATACTTTTTTACGATCCGTCATGCCAGCTTCCCTTGCAGCAGTATCTCATTGACTGCTTTGATATCAAGATCTGTCCTTCTGTCATCCTCAACAGGCTTCACTACTTCCCGTATGGCATGATAGTTTTTTCGAAGAGAGGGAGAGCACTTTTCAACCCCTCTTATATCTGCCGCCTGTGCCATTCCGATAAATGCAATACTGAGCATATTTGCCAGATCGGGAAGCTGTTTTTCAAAATTGAGCGCCGCAGTCGTTCCCATACTCACTTTATCCTGGTTGAGAGATTCTGTCGGGCGGGAGTGCAGTGATGCAGCCGTTGTATTCATCATTACATCCGCTGCCAGAGAACTCAGCGTAACCTGGATCAGCTTCAGTCCGTGATGCGTAGATTTTTCATTGATCTTGAGACTCTCTCCCAGCCCTTTGTTGAACTTATGGTCGATAAGAAGCGCGAACTCTTTATCGAGAAGATCGGCTACATTTCCTGCACATATTCTCATACTGTCCATAGCATGGGCGATATATCCACCGTAAAAATTGCCTGAAGTATAGATCTTTTGGTTGATATGATCGATCAGAGGATTGTCGTTGACCCCGTTGATCTCTGTCTGTATCCACTGCTTGGCAACTTCAAGAGAATCACGTACAACACCTAAAACCTGTGGTGCGCAGCGGATAGAGTATCTGTCCTGGATATTCTGTTCTTTTTCCAGATGGAAGTTCTCGTACCGGCTGAAAGCCTGGTGTGTCAACTTGGAATCCTTACATTTTGCAAAGATATTGGATGCACTCCTCTTTTGTCCTTCGAACGGTTTGCTTTCATGTACGAACGGCTCCAGCGGAGTGGTGTCGCAAAGCAGAAGTTCAAAGATCGCTGCCACAAAACTCTCCATACTGTCAAGCAGAAGTTCGAATCTCTGTATGGCATCTATGGCAATGGCACTCATCGCTGCCGTTCCGTTTATGACCCCCAGTGCCTCCTTGGCTTTAAAAACATAAGGCTCTATCCCCAGTTTCCTATAGACATCTGCGGTGTTTCGCTCTTCACCCTTGTAGATGACTTCCCTCTCTCCCGCAATGACCGCTGCAATATAGGAGAGAGGCGCAAGGTCTCCACTCGCACCGACAGAACCTTGTGACGGAATCAGCGGATAGATCCCGTTTTCAAGCAGAAGCTCGAATCTTTTTAAAAGGTTATAGCTTACACCGCTTTTTCCTTTGCTCAAACTGATCAGCCGGATCGTAAGCATGATCTTCACAACATTGGTATTGAGGTATCTTCCCACCCCTACACCACAGAATCGATAGAGGTTCTTTTGAAGCTCTTCCGCCTCTTCAAATGCCGCATAGTTACTTCCCGCTTCACCATATCCTGTTGTAATACCGTAAATCGGCCTTCCGTCCCTTATCTGGTCAAGCAGGAACTGGTGGCCTGCATTGATAAAATCGATAAATGCCGAATCTGTACTTAATGTTATCTTTTCGTTATGGGTGAACTTCTCATAACTTAAAACACTGTTATCTATTACCATTTTTCTACTTTCCCCTGAAATTAAAGTTCTATGAGGATCTTGTCTATCCCCTGTTCATGCATATTGACAATACTCATCATATCCTGTAGTGAATCTATTACCCCCGGTATACCCAGTTTTTCCAATGCTTTTGCATCCTCCCTGTCCCGGTCTATTTCCAATACAACTGCCGCCCCCGCTTCCAGGTAGTCCGTACACCTGTTGATCTCGTCTATATTTTCAATATTGATACACTCTACAGCCACACAGAAAACCTTTTCTCCGGAGATCAGTGCCTGCAGCGCCGCTGTTTTAAGGGTATCCAGCGATGTCTTCATCCCTGAAGAGACTGTAATGATCTCATCTTTGTCTTTATGGATAAGAGAGAAGTAGGATGCTGCCGTATTGTAGACACTGTTCTGAAAAGAGATGGGGGAAGGCAATGATTTCATCAGAACGGCATTGGCGATATTTGCCGTCTCTTCCAGTTCACTGTAACAACTTCCATAAACCACTTTACCGCTGTTTACACCGCATCTGTCGGCCAGATAGAGCATGACTTTGGCATTTCGTGTCAAACGGCGGCGTACCATCATGTTGGGGATGATTCTTTTTTCATCCAGGTTATCCAGTTTTGCAGGGGCATATACTTTTGCCGAAGCCGTGATCCTGATCGCTACTTTTTTCATCTAAACTCCGAATACTATAGAGGTATTGTTCCCGCCAAAAGCAAACGAATTGCTGACCACATTGCGGACAGGCATTTCAATACTGTTGAGCGGGACATTGATATTTGGATTTTCCAGTACTTCCAACCCTGTCTGGGGAGGGATCTTCTCCTGTTTCAGTACTTCACAGGAGATCACCGCTTCTATGGCTCCCGCGGCTCCCAGAGTATGTCCGGTAATAGCCTTTGTCGAGCTTACATAGACATCTTTGCCAAAAAGTTTTTCAACAGCAAGCGATTCAACCCTGTCATTTGCAATCGTTGCCGTACCGTGAGCATTGACATAATCTATCTCAGCGGCATCAAGCCCGGCATCGGCAAGGGCGTGTTTCATGGATGCGATGGCACCACCCGCTTCAGGATCGGGATTTGTCATATGGTAGGCATCACTGCT
>Ga0256913_10001279_pt1 | contig 12987 bp, 12 predicted proteins | sample Axial_MatmetaG_FD_185970 | JGI IMG/M metagenome (GOLD analysis project Ga0256913, IMG submission 185970) | Deep-sea worm associated microbial mat communities from Axial Seamount, Juan de Fuca Ridge, Pacific Ocean - Axial_Mat | ecosystem: Environmental > Aquatic > Marine > Oceanic > Microbial...
TTAAAGTTAAAATTAATGGACGTAGAGACGTTGATTTTACTTTTGTCAATGCAAGTCCTGATTCTTTAGACTGGTCAGCTTTAGCTTCTGATTATCTAAAAGCAGGTGATAAAGTTGAAATAGAATATCTATATGAAAATACCGGTGTTTACAATGCTCCTTTCAAAGGGATTGCTACATGGCGTGGCGGAGCTAAGCCAGGAGATCTTGTAACTATTGATGAGAATTCTTGTTTTGTAGCTTATGTTCCTGGAACAGCAGCAACTGAAGCAGAAATTCTAGAGTCAATCGATAAAACATTGGATGTCTTGGGAACAGTATACCTAGTTGATACTAACTTTCCTAAGCAATTTTTAGATAGAGTTAAAACAGCTTACGATGATCGTCTACAAGGATCTGTAGTTGATGGACGTACTGGTGAAATTTCAAAATTAGACCGTATGCCTGGATCTGCAACAGACGGTATGCCACATAACATTTTCTACGCAGGTGGAGATAAGTTTAGTGGAATCGTTAGATTTAACCTAAACATTAGATAATAGGAGAGATAAGAATGAAACTGTTTAAAGACAAAGCATCCGGTTCATACTCTGTACAGGTCAATAATGATTCTGGACGGAAGCATAACCTAACTGAATTTTATGCTGAGGCCGGAAAAGTAGAAGGATCAGAAGAGACTAATAATGAAAAAGTACTCGATGCTTATAAAAATAAATTAAAGCAATTCCAGTTTATCTGGGACAATAGCGGGATGGATGTTGATGGATCAGAATGGCGTATCTCTGATATGTATTCAGTTCCTGATGCACCGATTCTACTTCCAAAAGTTATTTCAACTGTAGTAAGAGAAGCTATGGAGCCAATGTTGATTGGAGCATCTTTACTTCAACGAATTAATTTTAGTATGGGACAAACAATCTTGCTTCCTGCAGCATCAGCATTGTCTGTTGCTCAGCTAGATATTCCAGAAGGCGGCGAATATCCAGAAGCCAAGATGACCCAAGGCGGAGCAGCCATGGTAGCAAACATCGGAAAAAGCGGTATTGCCGTTAAAATTTCTGATGAAATGATTCGTTATTCTCAGATTGACGTAATTAATATGCACCTACGTGCGGCTTCTAGAGCACTTGCTCGTCATAAAGAAGTAAAAATCTTCAATATGATCGGAGCAGAAGGTCTTGTATATTTTGATAACAAGAATCCTGTTGATTCTGTACTTGGAGTAACTCATGGACGTGACTTCAATGGTGCAGCAAATGGATCTGTTACTGCAGAAGATCTTTTTGATCTATGGGGTCATTTACTAGCTCGTGGATTCTCTGGAAATACAATGCTTGTTCACCCATTGACTTACACTATGTTCTTGAAAGATCCTAATATGAGAGCAATGTTCTTCAACGCGAATACAAATGTAATGTTTGCGTCATGGCGAGGAAATGCAAAAGGTGGAAATCCTTGGTCAATGGCTGCTGGTGGATTATCTCAAGGTTCTATTGAGAATATTCAACCTGATACAGAAGTAGAGCTTCGTAATCAGCAAATTAACTCAGCTCCTGTTCTCCCTGGATACATGGGACAAGCGATGAACGTTATCGTTTCTCCATTTGTTTCTTATGATCCAATCAAGAAAGTAACAGATATTATGATTTTTGATCAAGGTGAACTTGGAGTTCTTTTGGTTGATGAAGACCCAACTACTGAAGAGTGGATGGATCCAGCTCGTGATATTCGTAAAATCAAAATTAGAGAAAGATATGCTCTTGGTATCCTGAATGAAGGTCAAGGTGTTGCTCTAATTAAAAATGCTGTAAATGTTGATAATATGATTACTAGCCAGCCTGCTGTACCTAGTATCAATATCGCTGCACTTGATGAAAATGGTAACCCAACTTCATCTGGTGGTTTAGAGCAAATTGATGAGCGAAAGCCAATCCTTTAATCTAAAATATTAGATAATATAAGAGGGGACTTCGGTCCCCTTCTTTATCTTTAAGGGGAGAATTATGTTAGAGTTATTTTTACCAGAAGGTAAAGTAATGTGGGCCTTAGCTCATCCAACAGCAAAAGGCTATATTAATGATAAGCATGAAGTTGGATATCAAGATTGTAAGTTAATAATTACAGAATCTAATCAACCAGCAAAAATTAATTTTGAAGATTATCCTTTGTGGGCGAGGAATATGATCCTAAATAGTATAAAAAATGGATCACTCATAAATAAAGGTGATAAAATTGAAAAATTAGAAAAGACAAAAATCTCAAAACATGAGAAAATATCCAAGAAACAAAAAGTAAAGGAAAAAGCGACGTCTAAAACAAGAAAAAAGGCAAAAGCTAAAAAACAAAAAGAGGAATAATGTCTAACTTAATTCCATTAGTGACTCCGGCGAACAATGAAGTTGGAGTTGATGTTGAAACTACAATTACGGCTATTTTTGAAAAACAAATAGAGGAAGGTAGTCTTACGCCTTCCAGTTGTTTTATTGTAGAAATTCCGACACATGATCTGAATGGTTTAGACAATTATTTATCAAATAGTGCAATTGGGGATATTGTTCCAGCAAAGGTGAGTACTCAGAGAATTTCATTAGTGGATGAATCTGAATACTCCTCTCCAGATTACGGAGATAGCTCTAATAGTGGTGATTTATATAGAACAAAAATAAATATAATCCCTAGAGCTCCACTAAAGCCTAACACAACATATGCAGGATTATTAAGTAAAGACATCGCAATAATTTCTGTATTTGATGCAAAGTCCGGGAATAATTCTGGATCAGGTATTATTTCAACATTAGGACCGTATACTGGATTAGTTGAAGATACGTATACAATAACTATAGGTTTATCTGGAAATGAAAATTCTGCACAATATATATGGAGCAGAACATCAGATGGTCATGTTTCAACACTAAAAAATGCAAGAAGTAGATTCTTGGAAATTGCAGAAGGAATTTCTATTCGTTTTGAAGAAGGGATGTATGCAATAGGAGATACTTTTACAGTAAAAGTTATTCCTACAGATAAACAAGAAAATATTTTTGGATGGACTTTTAGTACTGGAAGCGGAAACTATTCTGCTCCTGAAGATGAAAGATCAGATTCTCTTTTAGATCTACCCGTAATGGGATCAGAAAGTACTTCTGGCGAATCTTTTAATATTGTTAGTATATCTCCAGAATATGCAGATACATGTGTTTTAATTCCAAGAAAAGGAATAGCAAAAATAGACACACTCATATTCTCCACAGTAGAATATACAGATACCTATAATGGCTATATGTTTGAAATAACTCCTGGAGGAATCGCAGGAAGTGAAACTATTTCAAGAGATGATACTCAGAAAAAGATAACTATTCAAATAGAGGAAAATGTATCTACAAATGAACAAATTATTCAATCGTTTAATTCATCTTCTTTAGTTAATAGTGATTTTATAGGTAATTTTGTAGGATCACCAACAATACAAAAGATACAACCACAAGCATTAATGGTAGACGGGAATAAAAATATCCCAATAATCATAACATTTAATAAAGAAATTGATCCCGCGTCGATTGATAATAAAATAAAAATTCTTGCATCTCAGGTGTACCCAGCTCAAGGATCAAAAGAAATTCCTTTTTCTTATACTGTTTCTGGAAAAGTATTAATAATAACGTTAAAAGAGTAGTAGCTTTACTCAGATACTCTCTAATGTTATACTTAACTCAGTAAGGAGTAAGTTATAATGCAATCTATACATCCACCAAAAGAAGAGCTCGAATTTCAATTACAGAGAGAAACTCCAGTAAGAAAAACAGCTAAAGCTCGTCCCGCAGATATTGTTTCTCGCTGGTTAAATGATAATGTTTTTGACGAAAATGCAGAGGCACTAAGAGTTACATTAGATACTAGAATATCAGATCCAGTTTATTTTGAAAATGAAGATGCTTTAGAGACAAGTCGTTCTGGGATGCTAATTGGCGCAGTAAAAGATGACGAAACTTTTCATGCACTAAAAATGACAGATGCGGATAGATTAATGGTTGATGCGAACCTTAGTCTTCAGGAAGTGGATTTAGAAGTTCATTTAGATGCATCAAATGATAGTGTGGCTATCGGAGATAGAACAACGGGTACTTTGTTAAAAGTAGAAGATGACGGAAGTATAAATACAAATATTGCAGTAAGTGGAATAAATGACGATGATAGTATATTGATCGTAGGAACTTCAGATGGAACTATTAATGGAGCTAGAAATTTAGCAAAAATAAATAATGCAAAACTTCATGTTCTAGATGAAGAATCAAAAGCAGTAGCTACAGATATTAGAAATAAAATTGGCCCAAAAATGGTTTCTGAAATTTTTGATGAAGTAGAACTATCATATATTTCTGCGGGGAATGGAAAAGATCAATTAGGACAGGCGGTATACAAGAATAACAGTTCAACTGTTGCCACAGTACAATTGGACTATGATTCAGACAACAGATTAATTAGAGCGAGGCGAATTTAATGGGAATTAAATATGTCTATAATCCTTTTTCTGCTACAATTGAGCCAATAAGTCTTAAAGAAATAGAAGAAGAATTTTTCATTGTAAATGAAGATCTTGAAAATAATAGAATGATTTATTTACAGTATATAGAAGAAGAAAAGAGTGAAAGAATAATATTGAATGGACTCGAATTATCTCGAGGATCGAATAATGATTATATTATTCTTAATGGAATAATTAATTTTAATGAAGAAGTTTTATCTGAAGGAGATAGAATTAAAATTCATTATATAAGAAGATACTAGGAGGAGAATAATGGCTATTACTCAAATTAGAGGATCATCACAGATCCAGAATCAAACACTGACAAGAGATAAATTAGTTGCTGATTTTCTTGAAGGATCAGATCTAGATTTAACAAATGGAGCAGGCAATGCCACCATTACAGGATTAAAAGATGGTGCTAACCCAAGAGATGCTGTAACATACAGTCAACTCGAGGCATTGGAGCAAAGTCTAGCTGCGGCATTAATCTACCGTGGGACATTAAATGCTGGAGCTGATTTGTCTGGGAACTCTACAGGAAACCCTTATATTGACGCTACAAATGGACTAAAAACTGGTGATTTATTTATTGTTTCAGGAAATGGATATATCACAGATGGGGCAGGTCACCAATTAGCTGTTAATTCAGGGGACCATCTTATTGCAAATACTGATATCGCTGCAGATGCAAACATTGATGTTCTAACTGATTTTGATAAAGTAGACAATACAGAAGCAGACGACATTCTTAGAGAATCAGATATTGTAGACAACTTAACCTCTACATCTGTTGTAGATCCGTTATCTGCTAATCAAGGTAGAGTGCTAGGTGATCGAATTACAGCAAGAGAAGCACTGGGATTACCTGTATATAATGAACTACCTGCTGTGACAGCCAATAGTGCTACTATTACATTATCAAATGTTCCAGTAACTGGCTCTCAGCAAGTGTACTTGAATGGTGTAAGACAAGCTCCTGGAAGTGGTAACGATTATACAATTTCAAATGATACAATTACTTTTAGTTTTAATTTGAAACCAAATGATGTTGTATTAGTAGATTACATGAGATAGGAGTAAATTTTGCCAAGAACACAAGTAAGATCTGATGATATTGGGGATTCTGAAGTTAAAAGACAGGACTTGAATATAACAACTCCCTCTGAAGCTGTAATTAGAAAAGTTGTAGCTGGAGATTATATTTCTTTATCAGAAACTGGAGCTGATCCAGGAACAGGTGATGTAACAATAAATGTTACACCGGTGACTGGTGATGTGTATTATCGTCTATCTTACTTGTTTGGCGAAAACGGGACTTCTGGAGCTTATTTGCATGTTGGATCATCAGAGAAGTCTGGATATACAATTACAAAACAAGGAAAGATAAGAACTATCTCTTATTATCAAACTAGTGCAACATCAAAAACGTATGATGTCAGAATAAATGGAACAACTGTAGCTTCTTTAAACGGATCAAGCCAAAGCGAGTATGATAATTCATTAGATATCGATGTGTATGCGGGGGATATTCTTAGGGTATACTGTTCCCAGTCAGCGGGACAAAATGACGTAGTTGTAGTAGAAATAGAATATCCATTTAATATACATGCTTTGGTTGGGCCAAAAGGAGACCCCGGAGATGATGGATATTCTGGATTTGATTTCTTAACTGGAAATGGAGCGCCAGGATCATCCATTGGTCAAGACGGAGATGTATATTTAGATAATATTACTGGTGATTTTTACAAGAAAGTATCAGGATCATGGTCGAAGCAAACAAATCTAAAAGGACCAATGGGATCAACTCCGTATATTCTAACAACAAATAATGCAATGACAAATGTTAATGCATCAACTTCGGGGACTCAGTTAAGTGGTTTTAAAACTACTCCTATTTTTAATTCTGATTCAAATTTATTTTCTGTAAGTTCTGATGGAATTACAGTTTCAGAAGATGGTGTCTATGAAGTGTATTGCTCAATATATCAAACATCATCGACAGCAAGAACAAATGCAGGAATTCAAATAACTGTAGACGGAACAAATACAGGAAGATACGGAGCTCAAGCTTATATTAGAAGTACATCAGATCACAATGAATCATCTGCAAGTATATTAGATGCAGTATATGTTTCTGCTAATCAAAAAATAGGTGTAAAAGCATATATGCTTGCTGCTTCTGGAACGGTTACAGCACCAGAAGATACTGCAGTTTTTTGGATAAAAAAGGTTGGATAAATGATTTACATATTACCTGAAGAATATTACGTTGCAATAAATCAAAAAATGCCGAGTAATATACAATTTGGATATGAAGAAGAAGGGCATTTTTACTATGATGATTCAATAATTTCTCATATAACTTTTGATATTGATATTACCCTAAAAGAAGCAATTAATAAGACATATAATGAATTAGTAGTAGAACTCGAGCCTCTAGCCAATTATCATTGTAAAATATATGACTATATTGAAGAAGAATTATTGATTGATGCAGATAAAACAAAGCCTCCTTTTGGTCATGATTATAAAACAGGATTAATTACTCGATTACACCCAAAAAGGACAACTATAAAAGGGGAAGTTATTCGTGTTGATTATTATTCAGATAAAGAGCTGACAGATTTAGTTTTAACAGTTGAGGTTGAATACATAAGAGATGATATTGGATTTGCTATTTCAAGAAAAACCACAAGACGATGGGTGTTAAAAAATGATGAATATCATCCAGAAACAAAAATAACAGAAAAAAGTTATGTAATAAATTTAGAAGATCAAATAAAAGAAGGGTTAAGACGTCGTCAAAATATTATAGACAGCATTCAACCAAGAGTTTTATACTTATTATTTGAAGTAATGATCCCTGAAGGAAAAACAAAAGAAGAAATTATTTATATAGGCAGAGAATTTCTAGATAGACATGAACCTGAATTTGATCGTTTCATTAAGAGTTCTTCCACTATTATAGATATCAACGACCCTAACTATGGGAAAAAAGAATTAGCTGTTGCGTTTATGATTGCAACAGATGAGTGGCTAGATAATAAGCCAGCAACATTAGGAGGGATATCTATTAGAGAGTATATAATTAATGAGGTATCCATATGAAAATAAAACTAAAAAATAAACAAAAGAAAAAAGATAGAATTAAATATATTCTATATATTCTTCTTTTTTTAAGTATTGCAATTAATGTATATACTAATAAAGATAAAATTATAGAATCAAGTATAAATATAGAAAACATTTTAATTTAATAAGGACAGAGAAATGGCTTCAACTTTTCCAACAAATATTGATGCTTTTGCAAACCCAGTTTATACAAAAGTAGACGGCGTAGATGTCGTTAGTGCAGCACATGTTAATGATTTACAAAGCGCAGTTATCGCTGTACAAGAAACTTTAGCAGGAGCAGGAAGACCTTTAGATATGGCTTCCAATAATTTTATAGCAGACAATACGTCTTTTAAACTAATGGTAGAATCATTAGATCAAGCATTAGGAAACGTAACACAGAATTTAGCTGATCATAAAGCTGCAACAGCTGGTGTAGAGCATTATGCAGATGTTATCTACGTTACTCCGCTACAGAATTTAACATCATCTAATGTGCAAGCAGCTTTTCTTGAGCATCAATCCGATATTGATAGAATAATGACAGGAGGCTTTGTTAATGGCGTATCATTAGATGACAGATATGTCGTTAAAGTTGGACAACAAGAAATGGAAGGTCCACTAGAAATAACTAAGAGCTTAACTGTTGGTGGCAATTGCACTCTTGGGAATGAAGTAACAGACACAGTATTAATTGCTGGACAGTTAACTGTTTCTGATGAATTTAATGCTATATCCAGAAGTAATTTTAATGATGATGTAATAATTGAAATCAATAAAAAAATAGCTAGTAAATTAAATGAAACAGCAGAATATATTTTATTTGCAAATGATAAAATGGAATTTTGTTCATATAAAGATTTCATTTTTAATCTAGATGCAGATGATACGACAGATGGAGCCGCACAAGTAGGAAACTTTATAATTAATAATGGCACAAATATAGAAGTGTTTAGAATCGATGAAGATGGAAACTTGAGTCTTCTTGGGGATATCAACGGACATACACTAAATGTCTCTAACGACTTTCATATTGATGATCTTGAAATAATTAGAAATAAAATTGATTTTGGAAGTAATGTTTGTCACATACAATTAGACAAGGATCAAAATGAAACAAATGAAAGATTTTTTATAACAAAAGATAATAATACTGGAGATAATCTAGCTTCTGTCGATTTACTTTTGAACATTGATAGCTCTTCAACACTAACTACTGGTATCCACATATTAAAATCAGGAATAGAAGAAACTGGATATTTTGGACTAAAAGTACTTTCGGATAATGCAAATAATGCTTATTATGGAGCGGGAATCAACTTTAAGCATGAACTTACAAACGTTCCTTCCTCTATTACTCTCACCTTAAATAGTAATAGTATTAACTATGACGATTTACAAGTAACAGATATAACTAAATATGGTTTTTTCTTTGAGTTTAAAACTCCACAAGTTGGGGCTGCATCTGTATTTGGAACTTATACTACAGTAGGTAACTAATGATTGTAAAACAAGATAAAAATAAATGTACTCAAAAATGCTTATGCGGAGAATTAATTGAGCATATATATTCTAATTTAAAAATTAAAAATGATACGATCACACTTCCTCCTTGTGAGAAATGTGGATCTTTAGAATTTTTAATTCATAATAATCAGAATGATGCACATAGTATTTTAGTTGCTCAAGTATTCGCAAATGTAGCAACTCAGGAGTTATAAAATGTCTCAATTTAGAAATAAAAATTTACATCTAGGATTAGTAGATACATGGGATTTTAAAATTAATGATCAGGGAGCAATAGAAGGAGATGATATTGTAGCAGAGGATCCGAACGAACTCGCTCAGGCAATTAGTGATACGCAAGATCTTTTATTAAAAACGAGCGTTACTGCCCCGGGAGATTTGATTAATCCTAATAGTGGTGTACTCGAGAGAATAAAACATATCGAAGATACTGTAGGTAGTACTTCATTGCAGATGGCATATGATGAAGGTAATATCATTGCAGTTTCTCCAGGTAGAGATTTGATGTTTGGAGCAAGTGGAGATATTAGAATTGATAGCTCTAAAAATATTACAGTAGAAGCAAACACTTTTAAAGTTAAAAATGGTTTAACATCAATGTTGATATACCCAGATGGAGTAAGATCATACGAGGGAGATCTTTCTTTAGGAACAACATACGCAGGAAAAACAACAACACTATCTAGTAATGGTCCTTTAGTGTTAAAAGATGAAAATTTAACTGCAAGCATAACCCTTTCTGATCCAAATACTAATCCCACTTTGGTGACTAGTTCACAAAGTCTTGTAGGAGCGATAAATGAAATAGCAAGTGGTTTCGGATCGACCGGATTACAAGATGTATACGATCAAGGTAGTACTCCTGAAATTCAAACAGAAAACAGTAAGGGAAGCATTATTATTAGGGAATATATCGACAGTGTGCCTGCACTAACTATTGATGGTTCGATTAGTTGTTATAGAAAAATTCAAACAAAACTTTTTGAAATAAAAGATGGATTGGCAACAACTCTTTCTATTAATGAATCTGGAACAATGCTATCTGAAGGAATCATATCAAGTAATACTAGAGTTGATGCTCCAGTAATTGGTGGTAAAAATAATCAATTGATTCTTACTGATGATCTAGGAGCAATAACATTAACAGAAACAGGACATACGCTATTAAATACTTCTCATTCAAGTCTTTTCGGAGCATTGAATGAATTACATGAGGAAACAAGTCAAAGCTTACAGTCGATAGCTATTTTAAATCTTGAGCATGATCTTTCTTCTGGGAAACATGGAAAAATAACAACCCAGGCATCGACAGGACATAATCAAGATAAAAGAATAACAGTTCTTAATGATTCTGGTGCAGAAACAATGTCTATAAATGGTGAAGGAGCTATTATCGCAGAAAATATGACATTAAATATGTATAATGTCACCACAGAACTTTTTGAAAATAAAAATCATAGATTAGACGATGGAACTTCACATTCAGCAGTAAATAATCATATTAATACAGCAATAAATCCACATAATACAGTTAATTCATTAAAAGTTCAGGGCGGCATAGAATTAAAAGACGATATTTCATTGGTGCCAGGAACTGGTGTAACATTAACACAAGCAGGACAAGAAATAACAATTTCAACGTCTAGCGGGACGACTCTTCAGGGGGTATATGATAACCAATCGACTGGTAATTTAATCCTCGATACATTAAATAGCAAAGATTTATCTTTTTTAAATTCATCTAATGAATTATTGATATCTATTAGAGACCAGAAAGTAGAAATAGGAAAAGAATTGTCATTAACAGACGCTGTTGGGTCTATTTTAGCTATTGCAGATTTAGAATTAAAAGGTTCAGAAAATACCTTTATTAAAGCAGCAATTGGAGATGTTAATTTAGAAGCAGAATCAATGGGGAAGACAGTCAAGATCGAATCCGTTCCTTTTACAGATGGACAAACTAATACCTTTATTGATGGATTAGAGGATTCCGTCGTTGGAACGATAAATCAATTAGGAACCAATTTTTTTACTACAGGCACAAATGCAACAGGAGTAACTCAGCATAAAGGCACAGTCGTTATATTTAGAGAAGATGGAACTTTTCAAATCCCATATTCAAATATAAAAAACAGCTGTATGATGTTAAATAGGCCTATTGCGGCAAGTAATTTCATTCATGCTTTTGGTGTTTTAGCTGAAGATATTGCTCCTTGGGCATCTGGAGTGGTTCAAACTGGAGGAACAATAACTGCAGATGTAGGAGAGATGAGCCCTGGATTATCATGGAGAAAAAACGATTCACTATTAATAGCAAGATGTGGAAAAGCAACGGCAAAAATAGTAGCGCCAAATGATGGTGATTACATCTCTATCAGTGGAAAGAATTATACAGCAAAAGCATCTGGTGCAGATCCTGCTTTAGGTCAATTCGATATTGCCGGAACATCAAATGCAGATAAAGACGCAACGAGAGATAACTTATTAAATGCATTAAATAATACCTCCTATATGGGGAATGTTAGTCCGAATCTTTTTATTAATGCTTTTGTTGGTGGAGAAAAAGCTAAAGGAAGAATAGACATTTCCGCAAATTGTTCTGCTGGAGATAATGTTGTTCTTACTCCTCAAAATGGTATTTCTGGTGGAACAGTAACCTTAACGGCAGTTGCACATGGAACTACTCCTGGATATCTTGAATTTGAAATCGGATATGATAAAAATGAAACACTATTAAATCTTTCAAATGCAATAAATAGAACAACATTATCGAATGGATCAGGAGGGGATGGTCACGGATGTATTGCTAAATTTTTAGGAAGTTTTATTCAGATAGAATGGAGAGCTGTCGGTTCTTCCGGAAATGATATTGCTTTATCCGCAACTACAGGAAGCTCTTTCATTTTTACAAATCCAACAGGAGGAACTTCAGAAATAGAGATATATACAACAGATAGGTCTGCAGATAATAAGACAGTTTCAGCATCAGCGCCAACAAGATTTAGCTTATCATCTTTTTCAGATGATGAAGGCGATAGTCAGTTGATCTCCCTTGAACAATGGAACTCTTTAGACAGAGTAAAAGACGATGATGATAGAAAGCTTAAAATAGGAAAAGTTATATCTTATTCTGGTACAAATTTAACTTTTTTAATAAACATAGAAGAGCCAAGAGGAATAAATAAAAGAGAAGGATATCCATATGATATTGAATACTAATAATCTAATAGAAGTATTACTAGATAGTAAAATTAAAAGTATAGATGGATATTTCTTATCTTCTGATTTCTCCTCATATTTCACTACAGAAATGTGCCCTCTTTATGCATCAGTATATGACGTTAGACGTTTGATCGGATCTTTTATTACTGAAATTTCTGACGATATTATTAATCAATTAATCTTAGAATGGTCTATTACAGCAGAAGATATTTCTGAATGCTTAGATAATGATAAATGGGAAAGATATGCGAATAAATGGATAACATATAAGGTAGCATTAATTATCCTATATAACACTGAAGAATTTAGAAAATCATCCTCAGATAAACGCTTTAAGCAACTCGGCGATTTCTCTATTTCTGAGGGTGGTTCAGGCTCAAATGGTAGCGGACTATCAAAAATGATTGATTGGCTTGAATGCGAAGTATATAAGTATGAACTCTCAATTAGATACTGTCAGCCACCAGCAATTAACTGTCTAGGCTTAAAAGACGATAAGGCAGCACAATCATTAATGTATAAACCACGTCCATCAGAATTAACAAATAAAGGGCTAAAAGATCCAAATCGTCCGCTAGTTGGGCGTAGATGTATTACTA
>Ga0256913_10001280_pt1 | contig 12984 bp, 8 predicted proteins | sample Axial_MatmetaG_FD_185970 | JGI IMG/M metagenome (GOLD analysis project Ga0256913, IMG submission 185970) | Deep-sea worm associated microbial mat communities from Axial Seamount, Juan de Fuca Ridge, Pacific Ocean - Axial_Mat | ecosystem: Environmental > Aquatic > Marine > Oceanic > Microbial...
GCCTTTGATTGATGAAAAATACAAAACCGAAAAATACCTCATCAGCGGCTGTCAGTCGAGGGTGTGGATGCACGCCCGGCAGGATGAGGACGGAAAAGTGATTTTTACTGCCGACAGCGATGCCGTGATCACCAAAGGGATCATTAGTCTGCTCGTTAAAGTATTTTCGGGCCGTACGCCGGATGAAATTCTTTCTTCAGATTTCGGATTTCTGGATAAAATCGGGCTGAAAGAACATCTGTCGCCGACCAGAGCCAACGGACTGGCCTCCATGATCAAACAGATACAGTTTTATGCACGGGCATTTCAACTGAAGTCAAACAATGAAAAATAAGAAAAGCATGATGACTGAGCAGGAAATAAAATCACTGGAAGAACGGATCATTTTTGTTCTGAAAAATATTTACGACCCTGAAATTCCGGTTAATATTTACGACCTGGGACTGATTTATGAAATAAATATCGATCCGGAAGGCCATGTGAAAATCCTGATGACCCTGACTGCTCCCAATTGTCCTGTGGCCGAAAGCCTACCGGCTCAGGTGAAAGAAGAAGTAAGCTATCTGAAAGAGGTAAAAGACGTTGATCTGGAAATAACTTTTGAACCTCCCTGGTCGCAGGACATGATATCTGACGTCGCCAAACTGGACCTGGGGCTTATGTAGTCTCCTGCCGCCGGGGCAAAGCTTGATATTTCTTCCGGAATTTTGTAAATTTGTTAGGAACGTACTTAAACATGCTTGCTTTATGCCTAACGATCTGCTCACATATTTCGAAAAACGGTTTGCCGAAAAAAAACCGGCCCCTAAAAAAAAGAGTGTTTTTGTTACCATATCCAGGCAGACGGGGTGCAATGCTACGGGTATAGCCATTGACCTGGTGAAAGCTTTAAAAGCAGAGGGTGTCAAATGGAATTACATCAATAAGGAGATTCTCGAAAATGCTGCCAATAAGTTACGGCTCAACCCTTCAAAAATTAATTATGTGTTTGAGGCAGACAGAAAAACACATGTCGATGAAGTGCTGGCAGCTTTCTCCAGCAGGTATTATAAAAATGATAAAATCGTACGGAAGACCATAGCCGGTGTCATCAGGCATTATGCCGAAGAAGGCAACATAATCATTGTTGGCAGGGCAGGAGTGGCTACCACAAGGGATATATCCGGCGGTCTGCATCTGCGTTTTACGGCACCTTACGAATGGCGGTTTAATTCACTGAAAAAAAGAAAAGAATTTGAGAAATTCTCTGATAAAGAGCTGGAAAAGTTTATAAAAGAACATGACACCAAAAAAAGAAAACTGATCGAATCGTTCTGTGGTAAAGATTTGAGTGAAATTCAGTTCGACCTGACCATTAACTGCGCTGCGTTCACCCGTCAGGAGATTATTTCCCTTATCATCAAAGCCATGAAGATAAAAAAGATGATCTGATCTCATTCCCGGCCTCGGACTCGCACCGGTTGAGGCTGAAAACCGTTGGTAATCCTCTCCTCGTTTTTCCAAAATATTATTCTTTCTCTTGTTGGTGTCCTCACCAACAAGGGGCGGTGAAGAGGCGATGTTTTTAATTTTTATTTAAATGGTTAATGGGGACACCAGCCGAGTAGGAGAGATTCAATTTGACCTGACAATAAATTGCGCCACTTTCACCTGCCGGAAGATTATTTCCCTTATCATCAAAGCCATGAAGATAAAAAAGATGATCTGACCTCATTCCCGGCCTCGGACTCGCACCGGTTAAGGCTGAAAACCGTTGGTAATCCGCTCCTCGTTTTTCCAAAATATTATTGTACATTTGAGCCTTTAAAAAAAGGTATATTCCTGAATCATCGCAACCATGAATAAAACATTCGTTTCTCTTTTACTGATTGTTCTGGCATCACTGCTTTTTACAAGATGCAGCAACGATGTGGACCTGTATGCCGATTACAAGGAAATAACCGTTGTTTACGGAATTATGGACGTCAGTGATGATACCACCTTCGTTAAAATTACCAAAGCTTATACGGGTCCGGGCAATGCCCTGGTTATGGCACACAATCCTGATTCAAGCAACTACCAGTTTAAACTCGACGCCAAACTGTTGGGTGTAAAAAACGGAGCCGGTCTGGAACCAATAGTATTGGATACCGTTACGATTTACAACAAACAGGAAGGTGATTCCATGTTCTACTATCCCAAACAACTTTTGTATTACACGACGGAACCATTGGATGTGAATGCCGTTTATACACTGGCGATCAATACAGGAAAAAACGAAGTGTCGGCTGTCTCTCCCCTGATTGGCAACATGACCTTACGTTATCCATACAATACCATTGACTTTATGAATGACCATGCCGTCAAATGGCGTTCCGTAAAAAACGGAAAACGTTATGAGGTAAAAGCTGTATTTAATTACAGGGAGTTTCTGCCCGGAACTTATGACGACACACTTAATCTTTCCTTCCCGCTCGAAACTATTTTCTCAAGCTCGGTAAAAGTGTCAGCCGATGCGGAAGGAGGAGAAGATATGGAACTGAGTTATTCCGGCGAGAGTTTCTTCAATGAGCTGAACGCCAGGCTGGAAGTCGTAACCGGTATTGAGAGATGGGCCGACAATGTGGATGTAATTGTTACGGCAGGAAGCGAAGTGATACATTATTATATAGAAATCAATCACGCCCTGGCAGGATCGCTTACTCAGGAAATTCCCAATTATACAAACATCAACAACGGAACAGGTATTTTTGCCTCCCGGCATTCAGTGGTTAAATCGGTGCCCCTTTCAGGCTATACGGAAAGAACACTTATTGAAGATTACCATCTGGGATTTAAATTTAAAACAAAATAATCTCCTTTTTCCGCTTTTTTCCCGGTCTTTTATGCTGACAGCACGCTTCATGCTGATCATACATCTTGCTGCCTTTTTGTCATCAAAATTATCTGAAAAGTGTCAAACATTCCTTTGGCATAATGATTGACAAAACAAGGGCGAAAATGAATAAAAGAATATTTTAAGAATAAGAAAGGAATCATATTATGGGAAAAATAATTGGAATAGACTTAGGAACAACAAACTCGTGTGTTGCTGTTATGGAGGGTAACGAGCCTATCGTTATCACAAACAACGAAGGCCGCCGTACTACTCCGTCTATTGTAGCTTTCACGGAGAACGGTGAACGTAAGGTTGGCGACCCGGCTAAAAGACAAGCCATCACCAATCCCGAAAAAACCATATACTCCATTAAAAGATTTATGGGTAACTCTTTCTCCGAAGTGCAACCGGAAGTGAAAAGGGTAACTTACAAAGTGGTAAAAGGCGATAACAACACGCCGCGTGTTAAAATTGACGACCGTCTTTATACGCCGCAGGAAATCTCGGCTATGGTACTTCAGAAAATGAAGAAAACCGCCGAAGATTATCTGGGACAGACGGTAACCGACGCGGTAGTTACCGTGCCTGCTTATTTTAGCGACTCGCAGCGTCAGGCTACGAAAGAAGCCGGAGAAATTGCCGGCCTGAACGTAAAACGTATTATCAACGAGCCTACCGCTGCTGCTTTGGCTTACGGGCTGGACAAAAAAGAACACGACGGTAAAATTGCCGTGTTCGACCTCGGTGGAGGTACATTTGATATCTCCATCCTTGAGCTGGGCGACGGCGTTTTCGAAGTGAAGTCCACCAACGGTAACACACACCTCGGTGGTGACGATTTCGACGAAAAAATCATCCAGTGGCTGGCAGACGAGTTCAAAAAAGACGAAGGTGTCGATCTGAGAGAAGATCCGATGGCACTGCAGCGTCTGAAAGAAGCTGCCGAAAAAGCCAAGATCGAATTGTCGAGTGCTACGGAAACCGAGATCAACCTGCCGTATATCATGCCGGTTGACGGAATACCGAAACACCTGGTGCGCAAACTGACGAGGTCTAAATTCGAGCAGCTGACCGACTCGCTGATCCAGGCTACCATTGAGCCTTGTAAACTGGCGCTGAAAGATGCCGGACTGACAGCATCGGATATTGATGACGTTATTCTGGTGGGAGGATCAACACGTATCCCTGCCATCCAGAAAGTGGTCAAGGATTTCTTCGGGAAAGATCCTTCGAAAGGTGTCAACCCTGACGAAGTTGTGGCTATCGGTGCTGCCATCCAGGGAGGCGTTTTGTCGGGTGAAGTGAAAGACGTGCTGTTGCTTGATGTAACTCCGCTGTCGCTGGGTATCGAAACCCTCGGCGGTGTGATGACCAAACTCATCGAAGCCAACACGACAATCCCGACCAAGAAATCGGAAACCTTCTCAACGGCAGCCGATAATCAGCCGTCTGTTGAGATCCATGTGCTGCAGGGCGAAAGGCCTATGGCCAACCAGAACAAGAGCATCGGAAGGTTCCATCTGGATGGTATTCCGCCTGCTCCGAGAGGTGTACCGCAGATCGAGGTTACTTTCGATATCGACTCTAACGGTATCCTGCACGTAAGTGCCAAGGACAAAGCCACGGGTAAATCGCAGAGTATCCGTATCGAAGCTTCATCGGGCCTGACGGAAGATGAGATCAAGAAGATGAAAGAGGAAGCTGAAGCACATGCCGAAGAGGACAGAAAAGCTAAAGAGAGAATTGACAAGCTGAACAGTGCCGATGCGCTGATCTTCCAGACCGAGAAGCAGATCAAAGAGTACGGCGATAAATTGCCGGCCGATAAAAAGGCGGAAATTGAAAAAGCGCTTGAAGAGCTGAAAGTAGCTCACAAAGCTCAGGACATTCCGGCCATTGACGGTGCCATGGAAAAACTCAACGGTATCTGGCAGCAGGCCAGCCAGGAGATGTACCAGGGAGCCCAGGGCGGACAGACACCTCCTCCGGGTGATGCCGGTGATGCCGGAAACACAGGATCAGCAGGCGGCGACGACGAAGTAACCGATGTTGATTTCGAAGAAGTGGATGATAAATAATCAGGTTAATTAATATTATAAAAGGCAGTCATTTTTTGGCTGCCTTTTTTTTGTTTAATACTTCTGATAAGTTTCCGTTAAAATTTATTTAAAAACCGGGCATTTTATTTTATCTTAGTAACCCTTTTCGCTTAAAAACAGCGTCTCAGACCTTAACTGTTTGTTAATGAATAAAAAACGTTTGATTTAAGAAAAAGAGTTTGTTTTGGAGATAATTAATTATTAATTAAATTTTATAGCATGATGAAAAAATTACTCTTGACAGTTTTGTCCGTCCTTTTGATAAGTGCATGGGCAATAGGGCAAAATGCCTGGATCAACGAACTGCATTACGATAATGCAGGCAGTGATGTTGATGAATTTGTAGAAGTGGTGATCGAGAACCCGGGAAGTTATACCTTGTCTGATTTTACGGTAACCTTGTACAACGGAAGCAACGGAACTTCGTATGATTCACAAACGTTAGATAACTTTACCGTTGGTGATACCGAAGGGAATTATACTTTTTATACCTGGAATCCTTCGGGAATCCAAAATGGTGCACCCGACGGTCTTTGCCTTTCCTATCAGGGAACGGTCATCACGGGCCAGTTCCTGAGTTACGAAGGAACCTTAACGGCCACAGAAGGCCTGGCCAATGGCATGACATCCGTGGATATAGGTGTCAGTGAAAGTAGTGGAACACAAATTGGTGAATCACTCCAGCTCTCCGGAACGGGTAGCCAGTACAGCGATTTCACGTGGCAACCGCCTGCCGCCGACACACCGGGCTCGCTGAACAACAACCAGACGTTTGGAACGGCAGCTACAGCAGCTCGTATTGTTGGTGGTTTTCAGGGATGGAACACTACCGACCCCGATTATGTGATGAGCGAAAATGCCAATGGCTTGTACGTTTTAACACATTTTGTGGCTGCCGGTGACTATGGCTACAAAGTGATTGAAGGAGACAGCTGGTCAGATCCGAACTATCCGTCAAGTAATGAACCGCTTCACGTGGCATCAGATGGAGATGTAACCTGGAAAGTGAATATTGACGCTGATTTGGTCATGTACATGAATCCGACAGTTACCGGTGATTTTATTTCTGAACTCGGCGGCACAGACTGGGATCCGGAAAGTACCCTTGTCGAATTAACTGATCCTGACGGGGATGATGTCTATACCGATGAACTTCAGCTTCCTGCGGGCACATGGCAATGCAAAGTGGTATTGGATACAAGTTGGAACCAAAGTACAGGCGGCAATGTAACTTTTGTGTCCGATGGTACACACACAACAACTTTTACTTATGATTTTCCGAACAATACAACTACAGTCTCGGGTCCTCCTCCGCCAACGGCAACCGTAACATTTATTGTAGATGATTCGGGGGCCGGAAATTATGACGGCTTTTACCTGAAAGGCAGCTGGGATGCTGACGGAAATTATGATCCGGCCTGGGATGGAGGTGCTGAACATTCCGCTTTTTATGATGACGGAACCAACGGTGATGCCACGGCAGGCGACCACATCTGGACCTGTCAGCAGACATTGGTGGTGGACGGTGGTGCCAACACATGGGAATGGGGTGTCAACGATACGGAACACAACTGGATTGCCGGAAACTGGCAGTTTACCATACCGGATGAAACAGACCAGACCCAAACCTGGATGGTGCCCGACGTACCTGCACTCGTAATCAACGAGATCATGTACAACTCGCCGGGAGCCGATGAAGAATGGATCGAGCTTTACAACAATACAGCAGATGACATAGATCTGGAAAACTGGAAAATAGTGGATAATAATGCTTCACATCCGTTTATTGTGATACCGGCCGGATACAGTATTGCCGCCGGTGGTTATTTCACTATCTCCATATCTACGGATGGTAACTTCCCGTTTACCCCCGATTATGACGGTACGGGTAATTTCGGCCTGAACAATGGCGGTGACGCGGTAAGAATCTGGAATGCTGATGGTATCCTGACGGATATTGTTGTTTATGATGACAACGATCCGTGGCCTGATGCTCCGGACGGAGACGGCCCTTCTTTGTCGTTGATCGATCCTGACCTTGATAACAGCCTGCCCGAAAGCTGGGCTGCCAGCCTCGAAGACGGCGGCACGCCGGGCGAACTGAACTTCCCGCCGGTACCTTATATTACCGTTTTAGACCCCAACGGTGGCGAATATATTCAGCAGGGACAGCAATATACAATCTCCTGGACATACGGCAACTGGGACGGAAACATCGAGATTCAGATATTCAGAGAAGGCAGCCCCGAACAAATGATCGTTCATAACCTGCCGGTTTCCAACGGAAGTTTCGACTGGACTGTCTGGAACAGCATTGAAATAGCCGATGATTATAAGATTGTAATCCGCGGTATTGACCAGGATACGCCAAGTGACGAAAGCGATGATTATTTCTCAATTATTCCTCCTTATACTATTCCGGACCTTGTCATTACGGAGATTATGTACAACCCGCCGGAATCAGGTAATGATTCGCTGGAATTCATTGAGATATACAACAATAGTATGGACACTGTTGCTCTGGAAGGATATCATTTCACAGAGGGAGTTGAGTTTGTATTCCCCGAAACGGAAATCTTACCGGACACCTTCCTGCTGGTAGCCATGAATGCTTCGGCTATAATGAATACTTTTGGTGTGGAGTCTCTTGAATGGACCGGCGGTGCCTTAAGCAACGGAGGAGAAGATATTGAACTGAGAGACACTTATGATAATGTCGTGGACTATGTGGATTATGATGACAGTCCGCCCTGGGATACGCTTCCTGATGGAACCGGTCCTTCTCTGACATTATGTAATCCGGATCTCGACAATTCGTTGCCGGAAAACTGGACACATTCGGTTAATCTTGCCGCAATAAATGCTGACGGAGATTCTATCTGGGCAACACCGGGATTTGGATGTCAGATAGGTCTTATGGCTAATTTTACAGCTGATATAACAGAAATATCTGTTGGCGACAGTGTTATGTTTACGGATATGAGTACCGGAAATCCGACAAGCTGGTCGTGGACGTTTGAAGGTGGTACACCTGCCACTTTTGACGGACAGGAGCCGCCTTATATCCATTACAATGAAACCGGATCGTGGGATGTTACCCTCGTTGTTTCAGATGGCAGGGCAACCGATTCCATTACCAAAGAGGATTACATTGTAGTGAATGAAGCCTATGACCTGTTACCACCTGAAAACCTTACAGGAGAGGAAGTGAATATGGATGTTGTTCTTTCATGGGAACCTCCGGGTGGTTTACCGACAGGATTTGAAGATGATTTTGAATCGTATGAAGACTTTGTGCTGGAGTTTGCTCCGTGGACAAACATTGACGTTGACGGAAGTACAACTTACGGAATGCAGGGTGTTGACTGGCCCAATGCATATGCCGAACAGGCATTCATTATATTCAATCCGTCAATGACGGAACCACCGGTTGAGGATATGCCTCCGCATTCGGGAGATAAACTGGCAGCTTGTTTTGCAGCGACGACTCCTCCTAACGATGATTGGTTAGTCACTCCGTTAGTCAATCTGGCGGACAATTCCCATCTGTCGTTCTGGGCTAAATCATATACCGATGATTACGGATTGGAAAGATTCCGCGTTGGTGTTTCCACAACGGGTCTTGATCCGGCTGATTTCACGATCATCTCGGAAGGTGATTATGTGGAAGCTCCCGTTGAAGACTGGACAGAATTCACCTACGATCTGAGTGCTTACAACGGCCAGCAGGTTTATGTAGCCATACAGTGTGTGTCGAATGATGCTTTCATTCTGCTGATTGACGATTTCTACATCGGTGCCGACAAATCATCCATTGTTTACAATCCTTCACAACCTGTTGTCGGTAAAGGTGTAAAAGCCATGAATTATACGGCTCAGCCTGCACCACAACCTGCAGTTGTTCCGGAGCGGACCTTAAGGGATGATCCTGTCCTGCTTGGTTACAACGTCTATCGTGATGAGGCACAGATTAATGTTAATGTAGTGGAAGGACTCACCTACACGGATGTTGAACCGAGTATCGGAGCTCACGATTATTACGTAACTGCCCTTTATGACGTAGGCGAATCCGAGCCATCCAATATCTTTAGTATTGTTTACACGGGTATTCCTGAAATGACTTCCCAGTCGGTCGTTGTTTATCCTAACCCGAGCAACGGTAAGTTTACGGTTACTATGCCGGCAGATAATCAGGTTGAATTAAACGTGATGGATTTGACGGGTAAAACTGTTTATCACACGACTGCCAAAGGATCGGCAACGATTGATTTGAGCAGATTATACAAAGGAATGTATCTGTTGAATATCTACGATGCAGCCAGCCAGACAAATATTGTCAAGAAGCTGATCGTTAAATAAATAAACTGATTTTAAGAGGGTCTGGCAATTGGTTTTGTCAGGCCCTTTTGTCTGAAATCTAAAAACTATAAAATAAAATATTATGAAAAAATTTTACCTGACACTTGTAAGTTTGTTCCTGGCTTCATTCACTATGATCGGTCAGAATATGGTCGTGAATGGCGATATGGAACAATGGGATGACAACACAACGCCCACCGGATGGGCCAAAGCTGAAAATATCAGCCAGGAAACCACAAATGTTCATGGCGGCACTTATTCGGCAGCACATGAGTCGGCCAGCGGGACCAAAGACCTGCAACAGGACCTGGACGGGATTGTCGGCGGACAACAATACACCATTAGTTATTATTATCTGGACAATGATCCGAATGCCAGAACCAGAATCTGGTCGTATTGGATGGATGCCGATGACAACTATCTGGATGATAACGAAGATGAATTAAGGCCGGGAACTTATAGTGAAGACAATGCGGAATGGCAGCATTATGAATATACACTGACGGCTCCCCTTTCAGCAGCCAAATTTCGTTTCGAAGTACGTGTTTACAAACAGGACGGCAATACGGGCGGACATGTTTATTATGATGATTTCTCCTTTGAACCGGTTGGTGGTTCTGACCCGGAACCTTCAAATTACCCGACTGATTTTGCAGCGGCAGCTGCGGGCATTCACATAGACCTCAGCTGGACTGATGCCACGGGCGAACAATTGCCTCTGGCATACCTGATTCTCGGTAGTAACAACGGTGGTTCGTTCACACCGCCGACAGACGGAACTCCTGTTTCCGACGATCTTGACTGGAGCGATGGTATGATTGCCGTTAACGTTATGTACGGAGTTGAAGCTTATACACTGGCTGTTGATCCGGCTACGGACTATAATTTTATCATTTATCCGTACACCAATGCGGCTGACAACATTGATTATAAAACCGACGGCGACCCTCCGACGGCCTCGGCCACAAGCAATGATTACGCGATCGTCAACAATGAAACGTTTGACAGCGATCTGGGTGGCTGGAGCGCATACAGCGTAAACGGCGACCAGGAATGGGAATGGGCTGATTACGGCAATCCTCCGGGATGCGCTAAAATGACCGGCCATGATGGTGACAATTATGCCAACGAAGACTGGCTTATTTCACCGGCACTGGACCTGCATAGTTTTACTGAGGTGTATTTCTCATTCGATCACGCCAGGAATTATGCTTCCAATGACGGCCTTTCCATTTTGGTTTCCACCGATTATGACGGTTCGGGCGATCCTTCCACGACAGGAACATGGAACGATATTACGGATATGTTCACTTTCCCGGAAGAAGGCAGCTGGGCATTCTTCCCGGCAGGAGAGGGTGATGTATCTGAATATAACGGAGCCGCAACTTATTTTGCTTTCAGATACGTTTCCACTGTAGACGATTGCTCAACCTGGGAAGTGGATAACCCGCTTGTGTACGGTATTATCGGTGTTGGCGTTCAGGAACTGGAAGAAACGTCTCTGATGCTTTATCCTAACCCGGCAACTGATGCTGTAAATATCAGTTGTACCGAACGTGGCCAACTAACGATAATGAATGTTTCCGGTCAGGTCTTGATACAACAGACCATGGAAAAAGGTATGCTTACCGTCGATATGAACGACAGGGCACCCGGTATTTATCTGGTACGCTTTACCTCGGAAACAGGAAATACAACGACCCGGAAACTGATTCTCCGGTAAGATTATTTTAAGAGTTCTGAAAATCCTGCCGCTTTTAAAAGTTGGCAGGATTTTTTCTTTATTTTTATCTCTTTTTCAAAATAAGGGGAAGACAATACTTTTTTAGTGTTCATGTTCGTTATCAGTTTTGAATCATGCGGTATGTAACAGGTATTCTCATAAGTCTTTTATTGCTCGTGGCGGCATCTGCTTTTTCACAGAAAGCCTCGCTTATACGGATAGAAATTCCGGCAGCACTGGAGTCGGGTGCTTTTCAGGTGGAAGCCATTGGAAAGGACGGGATGCTAATTTTCTATGAGAGCAATGAAATGACTGAAGATAACCTCCGTAAATGGTATTTTGGTTTGTTCGACACGAAACTGGATCGGAAGTGGATTAAATTTGTGGCGCTCCGGGATAACATTCACTATATTAAATCGGTGCGTAACGGCCGGAAGGTACACTTTCTTTTCCGCTCCGCTAAAACAAGTCCTGTTGAAGGCGACTTTTATGTGATCGTCAATTATGATATAGCCAAACAGGCCTTTTCAAATATCTCAGGAACTATACCGAAAGATGCTGAAATAAACGGTTTTGAAGCTATCGGTAATACGGGATGCCTCGGTATTAATCTTAAAAAGCACGGGACGGATGTGTTGTTTATCAACCTCGGTAACGGTGAAATTAAAGCACAGACACTGGAGCCCGAAAATGACAGTTATATCGAAACTGTTGGCGCTGATCCGGAAAATAAACATTTTTATGTGGCCCTGAAATATGCGGATGAAAACCGTAATCTCAACGATAAATTATACCGTTTCTCAGCACATGGCGAAGAGCAAAAAACATTTACGATAGCCGGTCAGGAAGGGCTGAAAATATTAAGGAACTTTATATTTCTGCCGGTTAAAGATAACAAGTTAACGATTTTCGGAACTTATGATATGCCAACCGGAAAAACAATGAACCTGAAAGATCTTGAAGATGACGAAGAGGCCCGCGGGGTGGGAATTTTCATGCTCCGATACGAGAACGATGCACAGACGATGCTCAAATATTATGATTTCCTGAGTTTTGAGAATATTTCGGGTTCATTCAGCGGACGTGAGGTGTCATTTTCGAAAAAGAAAGACGGAAAAGAGGGCGAACAAAAAGTTAAAAACCTGACGGCATTTTATCATTTTCTGGCCCCGGAGGTTAAGAAAAAAGACGGACAATATATTTTCTCTGTTGAGATTTACAAGCCGGTTTATAAAATGATAACTCAAATGGAGTATGACTTTTACGGCCGGCCGGTACCCCAGACCTATTCTGTTTTCGACGGCTACACTTTTTATGATTTTATCCTGGCAGGCATTGCTCCCGACGGTACACTCGTGTGGAACAATGATTTTGAACTCAAGGATATGCGGTCCTATTTTTTAAAGCCGCATGTAGCTTTGTTTGAAGACAACCGTTTTCTGAGCATGGCTTATGTCAGCAAAGGAAAGTTACATTCCAAAACCATTGACGGATCATTGGATATCAACGAAGATGAGGTGTCTCTCGAAACCCAGTTTCCCAAAGACAGGGTTACGGAAGACGAGAACAACTCGATCGTTCACTGGTATGACAATTATTTTCTGGTTTACGGCTATCAGCGCCTGAAAAACCGGACGATGAACGAACAACCGGTCAGAACGGTCTTTTTTGCAAACAAAGTAGCATATAATTAAGATTTCTATGAGTCGTTGGTGGTTTAAAGCAAATAGCTATTTAAAATATTTGCTAAAAGCAAAAACAAAATATGTGATCCATTCTCCATTTATCTTTGAGATTGTTAAACAGGTGTTAGACAACAAAGAGCCTGATAAAGATCTCAGGAAGCTGGATAAAATGAGGAAACTGGTCTTCAAAAGGACAACCATTGTTGAGACAACTGATTTCGGGGCATTGTCCGGCAACAAGCCGTATTTAACCCTGTTCAA
>Ga0256913_10001281_pt1 | contig 12972 bp, 3 predicted proteins | sample Axial_MatmetaG_FD_185970 | JGI IMG/M metagenome (GOLD analysis project Ga0256913, IMG submission 185970) | Deep-sea worm associated microbial mat communities from Axial Seamount, Juan de Fuca Ridge, Pacific Ocean - Axial_Mat | ecosystem: Environmental > Aquatic > Marine > Oceanic > Microbial...
TAACCTTTTGCCAGCCAATTTCACCTGCCCAGTTATCAAACTCAGTATTATCAATATAGAATCTAAGATAATCATAATTTGCTTCGGAAGACACTCTTAACCAAAATGATATAGTATCATCAACATAAACATCATATTGAAGAGATATCCATGATTGCTGGCCATCATCAATATCGCCCGACTGGGCACAGTAAATACCTTCATAAGGATTCTGATCTGTAATAAGCCAGTCTGTGGTTCCTCCTGTTTGCCAGTCGAACTGTGTCATTGTGCCGGTTTCCCAGTCTTCAATGCTTTCGCCTTTTATTTTAATGTTTTGAGCTGTTAAGCTGCCAAGCATAACAACAATAAGAAATAGAGTAAAAAATGTAATGTTTTTCATAGTGTATAATTTTTAGTGATTCTATTTTGTGTACAAAGTTACAAAATATTGATTAATCAAATCTAATATTAAAACAAAACCTCCATAGCAAAATGCTATGGAGGTTTTTATTAGTAACCTTCAGGAATTTCTATTTCTGAATTATGATTTTCTTAACAATGTTGGTTTCACCACCTGTAATCTGCAGATAGTAAAGTCCTTTTGCATAATTATTCAGGTTTATTTTCTGAACAAACTGCCGACTTGTTTCAACCTTATCCTTACTGTAAACAACCTCATTTAGCGTATTATAAATTTTAACATCAACAACATCAGATGAATTGAGATTAATTTTTAATGTGAAGTTGCCGTTGTTCGGATTCGGATAAACAACAACACCGTTTGCGAGGTCATTTTCTCCAATACCTGTACAGGCATCAACAACGATATCCTGCTCAGCTGAGCTAGAACATCCGAATGCATCTTCATAGGTGTATGTTATCGTGTGAGTACCGATTCCGGCAGCTTGAGGATCAAAAATGTTATTTGTAATACCATCGCCTGAATATGTTCCGCCGGCAGGTTCACCGCCTGTAAGTTCAAACGGATCATAATATACACAAATCATTTCAAAAGCTTCCAGCGTTACTTCGGGAAGTTCGTGAATTGTTACCGTAAGAACATTCGAGAAGTCTCCTGTTCCGCAATAGTTAACACCTGCTACGCTTATTGAAGCATCGCCTGTGAAAGTCTCATCCCAGTCAACGGTGGCTGTTGTTCCTACACCTGTAATAAATCCGGCATTGTCCGGTTCCAGTTTCCATTCATATTCGGTTGCACCTGTAACACCAGTTGTATTATATGATGAATTCAGAGGGTCCATACAGAATTCCGTAGGTCCTGCCGGCATTGCTGCAACACCGGGAACATCACTGACAGTAATAAAGTTTTCAATTGTCAGTGTATCACTATCTTCTCCGTCGGAAACAATCAGTTTTACATCGTAGGTTCCCACATTATAATACATAACTGTCGGGTTCTGCACTGTTGAAGTTGCCGGTTGTCCACCTTCAAAAGTCCACTCCCAGGATGTTGGTTGTCCTGATGAAGCATCTGAGAATGTAACCGTATTTTCAACACAAATTTCCGTTGCATCGGCTGTAAACAGTGCCTGCATTGAAGCTCCGACACCAAAAAAATCAAGGTATTTAGCCATTAACTCTTCCTTAGTTGATGGGGAGCTTCCGTCTGCTAATCCACCAAATTCATGCGAAGCACCAATAGTTTTATATGAACCTTCATCATAAGCTACAGCAGTTCCGTACGAAGGATTATTATTCTCTAAAACCACAAATGCCGGCGAAATAGCATCTATATGATCAATCCAGCTATTATCTCCAGTGTAATCGAACGACATACCTTCGGTAAATGTTCCGGATTGACCCAGTACAGTTGATAAATCACCGGAACCGTCAGATTGAGGCTCAATATTAAACATTGAGTGAACAGCTGTAGAGGCATCAAAATACCAGGTGTCACCACCTTCCATATAGACACTTCCCCCCGCATTGAGGAAATCAGCCAACTCCTGACCTTCGCCTGATGTTAACACGTGGTTATCACTATAAATACCAAGACAAACAAAAATTGTAGAATAAAGGTTAAGGTCATCAGGGAAAGAGGTAACACTTTCGTGTGAAACCCCCAGTGATGATAAAGCAGCATCCATTTCAGATGCAGAGTTGTTGTTACCGTCAAGATCAAGTAGAAGAACCGGTATTTGTCCAATGACAACACTAAAGGCACCCAAACCGGATATTCCAAGGTCTGCAGTACCAACAAAAGTTAAGTCAACCATATGTCCGGCAGGTGTTGCTGCTGAAGCGGTAACGTTGAATGTTCCGCTTGCATTGCCTCCTGCACTCAAATCACCGTAAGTAGCTGAACTTGTATTTATTGTCAGATAAGGATCAGAGGTCATTAACTCTCCAACGAGGTTAAATACATCAGAAGAACCTGAATTCTCAACATTTACGGTTATGTCAACTGTTTCTCCCGGATCAATTTTGCCATCTCCGGAAATTGTGAAATCAACATATTCAAGAACAGGAGCATGTGCCTGTATGGAAATATAACTTTCCCAAACATCAGTACCATCTGTAGCGGATACCATAAAAGAGACACTGTGTCCGTCAGGAATATCGTTTGCAACATCATAAGCAAATCCGTCAGTTATAACGGAAGTAGCACCGGCAGCAATGTTTCCATAATCTTCAGTTGCATCTGTTACTGTTACGTAGTCATCATCAGTACTTAAAGTAACAGTTACGTTATCAGCCTGCTGAACACCGACATTTTTAACTGTAAGCGAAAGAAGGTTTGACTCGCCATAGTCCATAAGTCCATTTCCGTTTCCACCGGCAACATCATTAATTGAATAATCATCTTTCACAATATAAGGTCCTGTTGGTGGAATAACGTCAACCGACGATTCATAGCGATAATAATTTTGCAGTGTAATGGTTACAAGCATTTGGTCGGGTGGTACCTGACCGGGGATTGTAATTGAAACAGGAGAACCTGTTCCGGTGGCTGTACCAATAATTTCACCGTTGACGGTTAATGCGATTAAAGCACCTTCATTGGCCGAAACTTCAAAAGTCGTTACACCTGCATAAAGAATAGGATTATGGCTTACTGTAAGGTCTTGAGGGACTTCGGAATAAACGGTCATGAAGGCATCACCATGAAGATGGAAGAGATTATAAGTAACCTCCTTATTATCCGTATTGTAAGGCCAGCTTGATTGTTGTAGAAAATATTTTCCGGCAGCATTTGCAAAAGCAGGATAAACACCTCTTGTGTCAGGCGTCGTACCATAATCAGGAAGGAAATCGGGCCACATATTATCATAACAACCCCAAACATAAGTATCATTTACAAATGAATATGATACTTCGGAAGCAGCAACGATACCATTACACCCCGAGTTTTCGCCGTTGTGTTTATATCTGTGGAATTTCTCAGCAAAACATTCGCCTGACATATTATACTTTCCCGTTAAACAATTTATCGACCATATAAAAGTAAGGTTTGTATTGTTTAAACTATTGATATTGCTATTTGAGAATGAAGGCTCACCCCAACCGTCTTCACCGCCATGGTCACGATGCTGAAGCATAAATGAACCTGCATTAATAGCATTTTCAACATCAGTTGCACTACCATTCCAGGAACAATTAACCTGTCCTGGAGTCGCAGGAATATAACCAAGTCCGTTAGGACCGAAATAATTAACAACGGTACTTGTGTTTGTTGCTGTTGACCATGGATCGCTATTCGGGTTTCCCTGATAGGTTTTATTAATTCTAACGGTATTTTTACCTTGCTCATTTTCCCAGAATCCGGCAACTGCTTCAGAGCAGATCTGGAACCATCTCTCGGTTTGAAATCCTAAGGCAGTAATAGGATGATTATAGAAGTCGGCAGATGTCGGTGGTGTTCTTTCATAGTTCAGAATCTTTGTAACCATAGTTTCGAGATGAGTGGAATTCTGAGCTGTCATACGTGCCATAACAATGTCGGGCATATCATTACCGTTGACATCACCCCAGACATTATCCGAAGCACAGTAGCTATTCCAGATAGGTGCTATAATACTGTTATCGGCATTCGTTCCGTAATCGGCCATAATCAGGCAAGCAGCTGGTGGAATATCCCAGTTGTTATATGCATCATTAAGATAATTCTCAATTGTGTTCACGTTGTTTCCTCCAATTTCATCAAGAGTAACAATTTTCGTTACAATACCCTGATTTGTTCTGAACACTTTCAGAGAATCAGCCCACTGCTGAAATTCTGCTCCATTCGGAGTTATGATTAGATATTCGCATCCTGTTTCATCAGTTGCCTGATGTGAAGCGTTATAATTAACTTTTGGAAGGGATTTATAATTCATAAACATATCCTCCATTAATGGGTCCCACCAGCGGCTACGCAGGCGGTTATCACCAAACTGACCGTTACCACCTGTAAAATCAACTTCGACTTTTAAGTCTCTGTAAACAACAAGCTGTTTGGTTACAGGGTTATAATGGAAAGGTGTAATACCAAGAATAACAACATCAACACCCCTTATGATATCATGATCTGAAATTTTAATGGGAGCTTCAGGATAAAATTTATTTGCAGAATAAATTGACGTATTCTTTGTATAATCCAACGGTCCTTCTTCAGTATCCCATGGAATACGTGGAGCTGGTGCAATGTCAATATTCTCAAATGTCTCCGTTCTGTATGAAAGGATTGTAAGATTAGCTTTGGCACCTTGTGGTATTGCTATATAACGACCTGTTCCTGGAAGATTAGGTGCTCCGGCATCATTTGGAAGGAAAACACCGGGTAGTTCAAGGTTCATCATCGACTTACCGTTTATTTGTACTGCTTCCAAGCTGAAATTTTCAATAGAGTAATTTACAATTACTTTATTGCCGTTTTGGCTTTCAAGTGTATATCCTGCCTTTCCCCAACTGTCCTTATAGGAATAGTTGTCGGCTAATACACCTGACCAAAGAAATGCAAAGCCTAGTATAACAGCCATAATCTTTACATTTGAAATTGTGTGTAGAGCTTTTTTCATTTTTCTTGTTTTTAATTTATAATTGATATTTATAAAATCATTTAAATCCTCAAAAGTTTTTCAGACATAAGTGTACAAATGTCCGAAAAACTTCCGAGGATAAAAAATATATTTTCTATTTCCGTATTATAATCTTCTCGCTATAGTTATCTCCGTCCTTTGACAGATTAATAAAGTAGAGCCCACTTGAAAATTCCGATAAATCTATTCTTGATGAATAGTTACCATTTACTTCAAGGTTTCTGCTTTCATAAACCAACACTCCGATATTGTTATAGATTGTTATATCAAGATTTTCAGCTTCCAGCGATGTAATTTTCAGATTGAATATTCCTGTATTCGGATTTGGGAAAATGTTAAGTTTCATTCCTCCGAACACCTCATCAATTCCAATACATTCGCTTACATTAATAACCTGTTCGGCATAATTATCACATCCGTTTTCACCGGTTACCGTATATGTAACTGTATGGTTTCCCACTCCGGCAGTTTCAGGATAGAACATACCGTCAAGAACACCCGTACCTGAATATTCACCACCTTCCGGTAAACCTCCCGTAAGATCAAACCCCTCATTGTAAACACATACCGTATCAACAAGATTGAATGAAACCTCAGGCAAAGCATTAATCATCACTGTTAAAGCATCGGAAAAATCACCTTCACCACATTCATTAATTCCTTTTACGGTTATCATCGCTTCACCTGAGAAATCTGCATCCCAGTCAACCTCGCCGGTCATTTCCGTTCCTGTTATGGTTCCGGCATCCGCAGGATCAATAGTCCACATATAGCTTTGTGCATACATAGCACCTTCTGTTGTATATTCCGTATTATCACCATCCTGGCAAAGAACGATCTCTCCTCCGGGTACTTCAGGAGCCAAAGGTAAAGGTTTTACATTGACAATAACAGTGTCATAAACAGTAAATATACCATCGTTAACGGCAACAACATATTTTGTTGTATCAGCCGGTGTTACTGTAGGATTTTGTTCATCGGATGTGAATCCTTCGGGAAGTGAAGTCCAGGAATAGGTATAATTACCCGATCCTCCTGTTGCATCTGCGGATAATTGTGATGATTCACCCGGGCAAACATCTTCGGGATCAGCCGATACAGTTGTTTCCGGAATATCTGCACCCACATTTAAAGTGACGGGAACGACAGTCATCGGAATATCAGGATCATTACTTGAGATATTTAAATTTGCAGTGTAAACACCTTCATCAAGATCGGCTGCATCAAAAGTAACCTGGATCACATCTGTTTCACCCGCATTAAGATTACCATTAGTATGATCCAACATTAACCAGCCCAGAACATAGATACCATAATCCTCCACCTCACCATACTGAGTTGTACCGCAAGGGTCTCCACAATTAGAACCGGAATATTTAATCCTGACCCTCATAACGGTTTGTCCCGGAACTGCATCGTTTGGAACAATAATGCTGAATGTTCCCTGACCGCTATTATCGGCATCGCAAACAACATTTTCTCCGGGATCATCAAAGTCACCATCAATGTTCCAGTCAATCCAGACACCAAGGTCGTCGGAAGTGTAAACATTTCCGTTTGTTACAGTAATGTCATACGATTCGCCCATATTAACCATCGTTGACATACTTGTATAATCGGCATAACCGTCGCAACTGGAAGAGTTATTAATTGTTCCAAATGTAACATTGCTGATGTATTCATCGCATCCGCCGCCGGCATCACAATAATCATTAACACCTTTTTCACTTGTAATCTCGGGAGTTATATCAAATGATAATTCAAGTTCTCCTGTATTTTCTATCGTCAAATTTTGTATAGCAGATGTGCCAATTATAAGGTTCTGAACCATAGCGTCAGGTGTGACACTTATATGAGGATTACCCCACTGAATTGAAGCAAAAGCTCCAACCGATTCACCTTCATCGTGCATTGCCGTAACGCTGTACTGATAAATACCATAATCGGGAAGATTATCGGAATACGTTGTTTCAGTTGTTGTACCAAGCAATTCACCATCCCTGTAAACATTGAAATGGAGGAATTCTTTCTCCTCATAGGTCCAGTTTAATGTTGTAGCACCGGTTTCTTCATCAAGCGTAACAATAAGGTCGGTAGGTTTAGGCAGATTATTTGTAACATAAGGCGAAACATAAGTCATAAAGAGGTTGTCGCGTGTATCCATCCAGGCAGGATAGACCTTTGAGCCTCTTGCCGTGATACCGATATAGTCACCCATATAATCACCTGCCAGACCTGCAACAGGAGTAGGTGTAAAAGCTACATCACTGACTTTAAAATCTTCCCAGGTTTCTCCGCCGTCAAATGAGTTTGCACAATAAACTTCACACTGGCTGCTGCTTACATTTCTGTCGTCATACCAAATAGCACTCAATGTTCCTGTCTCAGGGTCGCAGGTTATCCAGGGCATATAATGTTTTTTCCCTTGTCCTGAAGCATCCTGATTTATTTTAATCGTATTGGACCAGGTAGCACCTTCATCCTCCGAACGGATCATATAAACATCTGCATCACTTCCTGTATTAGTCCCGGGAACACCAATATTACACCATACAACATAAATATTACCGCTGAAACCTCCATTGCTGATATCAACAGCCATTGCCGGAAACGAGTTTACTCTCATATTTTTCCCGATACCTGAATTACGAATACCGCGAATATTATCAATTACTCTTGTGGCATTGGCAAAAGTCTCTCCACCGTCTGTTGATTTGGCAAATCCGATTGCTTTTTCATCCTGCGGCCAACTATCATAAATTGCCCAAATAGCATAAACTTCACCGTTAGGGCCTGTCTGCAGGTTTACACCCTGATTGTGACTTCCCGCGTTAACAGCAGAACTTATATTCAGATGAGGCGACCAGCTTAAACCTCCGTCGGTAGAATGAACTATCTCAATATCATTGGCATTGGCATTCCCAAATGCCGTCCAGGCACTATAAAGATTTCCTTCATAAGGACTTGAAGGGCTGTTATCAATCCACATATGGTTTTTATCCAGAATATCATAACCTCCCGGTGGAGTTCCGGCCTGAACCGAAGTCCATGAATTGCCACCGTCAGTTGAGTGGGAAACTCCCTGTCCACCGGCAGAATTGATAAAACCAACATACATTCTTGAACCGTCAAGACTTATAGCTGTTGCAGGGTCACCGCTATTTGACCCGCCTGCTCCCATTTGAGAACCACCCCAGGTAAGTCCTGCATCTGTAGAAAAGAAAGAGTTGGCTCCATACAATGAACCTACACTACTTCCGTTCCAGGAAGTTGAGTTATTAGAGTTTAAAAGATTGTCAACATCATCAGGATTAACAAAGACCGAAACCTCTGTTTCAGTAACATTTGTTAAGCTTGTAACCGGAACATCAGGTGAATCTTCTTTTCCGCCCATAACTGATTTTGCAACTATTTGACTACCGGTATAAACTGCGGGTTTGATTGGAATGGGCTGAGCAACCGGGACAAGGCCTTCCTTAGCCAGTTTTGTCCAATATCCCATATTGTCAATTCGTGTGTCAATTTTGGATTTTGTTTTTTGCCCGTTTTTTTGGCCAAAAGCAGTTCCTGCTACTACTAATGAGATTAGCAGTGTAAATAATAGTGTGTTTCTTTTTTTCATTCTGATAAAATTAATTAATAATAAAACATTTGTTTTGTGATGAATTCTTTGGGTGGGTAAATATTTCGTTACGTTTAATAATAAAATCTTTTTTATGAATATAATAACAAGACAGCCAAACCGTTTGAATGGTTGCCTGAGAAAATTCAATTCGGCAAAGATAGAAAAATACCCATATCTCCCTTTTTTATCACAAAGTAATATGGGTGTTTTAGAATATATCGTCATAAAATCCGGTTACCGTAAAGTTATTTAACAATAATTTTACTGATAACTTCGGATTCCGAGTTTTTAATTTTTACAAAATAAACTCCGGAACCTGCCCCATTAATATTAACAGATAAAGACTTATTATTCTCTGACTTGCCTCTGTAAACAATCTCATTCAGCATATTAATGACCAAAACCTCAATCTGGCCATTAAAATTATTTAAGTCTATCGTGAACATCCCATTTGAAGGATTCGGGTAAATATTAAAGTTGCCGGTCGTATTTTTATTTATACCAGTGTAAATAAAGTTAATTACGTTTGATGAATTGGACTCACAACCGAACTCGTTTGTAACTATCACATAATAGTTATCTGTTTCGAGCGGATAGTAATCCTGCGATGTTGCACCTTCAATTATTCCGTCAGAGTTGTACCATTGATTACCGCTTGCAGCCGTAGAATGAAGATAATCACCCTCATTGGTGATGATCGGTGTTTCAGGTGCCGGATTAACCGTTATTGAAACCTGCGCAGAAACTGCTGTGTTGCCATCGTCAACTGTTACAGTATATGTTATTGATTCACCGGGTGCTGCAACCGGATTTTGTATATTCGGATTACTGAGACCTGTTGTTGGAGACCAGCTAAAGTCGTAATTTCCCGAGCCGCCGGTCGTATAAGCATTTAATTGCGAGCTGTTACCGTTACAAATGATCTCCGGATTTGCCGAAGCTGTGACTGCAAGGGGATTTCCGGAATTATTTGATGCAGGGAAGATGATATAATCAACCCAGGCACAATCCGAACCGTTTGAAACACTCATATCCTTCGAGTACTCCCATTTGAATGTATGTGTTCCAGCTGTTACAGGAAATGAAACCTCTTCCCATCCTTCTTCACCTGACCAGGAATCAAGCTCTACTCCATCAATATAAAACTTCAGAAAATCATAGCTTGGCTCTGATGATACCTTTCTGTAAAATGAAATATTATCATCGGCAATTACATCCATCTCAACATACATTGATGATATTTCTGAGTCGGATATTGTACCTGATTTTGCACTGTAAGTTCCTTCATATGGGTCTTCAGTTGAGATTGTCCAGTTACTGTTTCCTCCAAATTGCCAGCCATAGGCTGAGAAATCACCGGTTTCAAAATCTTCAACAATCAGTCCGATGGAAAGATAAAATGTGTTTTGTGCTGAGTACTGGCCTGAGCTAACCTCATATCCCAGGTCAACAGCAGTTCCGAGAGGAATAGTTGCATTAACGGTTATTGTAAATACGGCATTTTTAGTCTCACTTACATTTACTGTACCGAGATCGAAACTTCCCGATGTTATCGAAATGTCGGTGGAGTTTGTTGTTAACAGGCCAAGAGTATTTGTACAGGCACAATGTCCGGAATTGGTTGTCTGAATTGTTATGTCAGCCATCTCTCCCGGATCAAGAATCCCGTTGCCGTTACCACCCTGAGAATCATCAATTGAGATATTCCCGATTGTAAGTTCCGGGGCATTTACTGTTATACTGAATGAGGATGTCCAGGTATCACCTCCGACCATTTCCAGATTAAAAGTTACCTGATGCTGATCAGGAATATCCGAAGCAACTTCAAAGGTGAAGCCGTTTGTAACACTTACCGTCTGTCCGCCTGCAATATTTCCGTAATTTTCGGTTCCGTCTGTTATTGTTATGTAACTGTCTGTTGTTGAAAGTGTAACCTGAACATTGTCAGCCTGTACAGTACCAACGTTTTCAACTTCTACTGTAAGCCCTATTGTTTCTCCAAAATCAACTTCCCCATTGTTGTTACCTTGTGAATCATCTATCTGAAAATCCGAAAATGAAATATAAGCACCCTCATTCGGAATTATCTGAACATCATAATATGTTGGCAGGCAGTTATATCCCGAAATAACAAGTTGCGCATCACCTACTTCTGTAAAAACAGGGTCAAAACTTATGACAGCATTACCGGAAGCGTCGGTATAACCGACACCTGCAATTTCTCCGTCTTTTATGATTGCACAAGTGAAGTTTTCCATCGGTGTGCCACCGCTTGTAACTGTTACGTTAGTTGAAGAGACACCAATCGGGATTGCATTTTGGTAGGTTGTCTGGATTGAAATCGGCTCATCGGTTAAAACACTGACAACAGGATCTCCAAGAATATTAATATCATAAAAGTTCCAGCGCAGGGCACCTTCTTCCCACTGCCCCGGTGCAGTTACCCAGGGAGCTGTTTGCGTTTTACATTCGACAAATGCAGCTCCGATATGATTTATTTTTTCGTGATACAAGGCATCTACCATTTCACGGTGCAGATGTGCAGCCGGACCTTCGGTTTGACCTTCGTTAAACCATCCATACCTTGAGTTTCCTATCACGGCAACGGCAAAATTTTGTATTGTAACCATTTTTTCAAGAATGCAATCGTTAAAATCAAATGCACCGCAATCGCATCCATGCGTTTGAAGAAATGTGTAGTTATGATCAATGCCGTTAGCACCGGAGAAATTTGAATTTGTTATGTCACCGATGGAAAGATGAGCCACGTAAGTTTCGTTGGCATGCCCTACATGATGAACAAACTGTTTACCGCTGTTTATTTTGGCAATCAGGTCGCTTCCACTCCAGGATTGATCGTACTCATACATTGTTTCAATATTATCATCTTCAGGAATTCCTATAGTAGTGTATCCATTGTCATCGTGATAACCGATTAGCAAGTCAAGGTAATCTTTTCCCCAGGTATCAGGACTTGAATAGAGAAATTCACCGGCAAGTAAAGGACTAGTAAATTCACCGGGAACAGGACTGTTCTGATAAGATATTGACTTATGTTTCAGATTATTAAGCTCCGATGTATTGCTAAATGGCATACGGCCTACTGCAATGTCAGGCAGGAGATCATCCTCTCCGGGTTCGCCCCAGTGATTATCATTATCATCATTCCAGGTTCCGTCCAGACCCGAATAGTACAGGTCGGCAGGAATTCCGTTATCCTCATAACCCGAACCAGACTGAACATAGCAATAAAATCCGCGATAAGGGATAAGCTCCACGTCACCACCGAGAATTACATATTCCACATTATGATTCTGATACTCCTGAATTATGTAGTTTCTTATTTTTTCCTGAACATCCTGTCCGGCAATGTTTGCAGTGATGTACTCTTTGGTTACAACTTCGCTTTTTATTCCTCTGTCAATATACATTTCAATCAGATCATCAAAATCATTCTCATACTGTGCAGTTGTAATTATCATCAACTGATAATCGTCGGCACTTTTATTGTCAGCAGGATATTGAGCCATCATCTTCATGTTCTGAGCAAACCTTCCGATCTTTTCTTTTACCGTTTCGGTACTGCTAAGATTCTGTAATGCTTCTGATGCAACGGCAGATGGCTTAGTGGTGATCTTTATTGTCACCCTTTTATAAAAAGTAACCTGGCCGGTAACAGGGTTATACTTCAACGGTGTAAATGTTGACATAGCAAACGAATAACCGTTCATAAACTGAGTCAACAATTCGCCTGTTGATTTTGAAGGATAAAAGGCATCTGTGTTATAAACCTGCTCATTTTTTTGGAAATCAACAGGACTATCATCATTCAGAGTTCTGGACTGCTGACGGGGATAGAGTGTAATAAAGCCAGGAATTACAGTTTCTTCTTCACCGAAAAATTCGATACTTACTGCCGATTCACCGGGAGGGAGCATAAGGGATACTTCGGAATAGGGTAAAACAGGCTCGCCCGTGCGTCCGGTAAGCAATGTATTCTCCAGCCATACAACCTGATATTTTTCACCTTGTAAAACTTTATAATCGTTAAAATAATAAGTTTTTTCAATTGTGCCTGCATTGGTAATAAAAGCAAACAAAATGAATAAAAAAGTAACCTGAAGTTTTTTCATAATAACTGTGATATTAAATTTGAGTTTAAAAATGTACTATAAATATATGCAAAGACTATGACATTATTTTAAAGAAAATGGTTGTACGGAGGGAGATCTTTTTGGTTTAATAAAATATCATTATTGTAATTTTTTCAAATATTTATTCTAATTTTGAACGCAATTAATCAGAGTTTTCCGATAAAGCACCGGG
>Ga0256913_10001282_pt1 | contig 12971 bp, 12 predicted proteins | sample Axial_MatmetaG_FD_185970 | JGI IMG/M metagenome (GOLD analysis project Ga0256913, IMG submission 185970) | Deep-sea worm associated microbial mat communities from Axial Seamount, Juan de Fuca Ridge, Pacific Ocean - Axial_Mat | ecosystem: Environmental > Aquatic > Marine > Oceanic > Microbial...
TATTAATATTATAAGTATTTGGTTTATTAATTTCATCTAAAAAATAAATATTACTTTTTAACGCATAAAAATATAATATATTATTGATTTTAATTAGAAATAAATAAAATTTATTAATTACTAACCTGAGTTTTATGGTTAATTGAAGAGGTGTGCTCGAAATTTTATTAATTATCATTAGATAATATTCTTTTAAAACTAAAGAACTTATAATTTATTTGTAATAAGATTATTTAATAATAAAAAAAGGCGACCTGGCGGCCGCCCCCAAACAAACAAAATGAAAAATTCTTATTCAACTTCAACAACAACTTCTTCGCTTTGCCATAAACCGTGTTTAGTGCAATAAGCCATTGCTGTAAGTTTCATATTTTTTGTAGGAACAATATAGAAATCAACTTCTAAATTTGTAGCAGCGTTACCCATAGCTCCGGCAGTAAAATTAGCTTGTGCTAAATTGTTTTCTCCATTCCAAAGTTGTACCCAAGCAATATAATGATCGAAATCATCTGGATGAGCGTACTCATCACCTACTTTAACTTTAACTTTGAATTTTTGACCTGCTTTAGCGTTTGCCTCACAATGTACAAATGCTGAGTGACGATCTATATAATCCTTTTTAGCTTCTCTATCTATTTCTGATATATTTTGATATTTATTTATCTTCATCTTTTTTAAATTATTTACAGTGCAAATATAAGTATTATTTAGAATAAATAAAAATTAAAAAATGTTAAATTTAAAAAAAACTTTTTTCTTCATCATAAATTTTAACTAATTCGGCAAGCCGCATTCCTTTGCCATTAACAATATGGTGCGATTTTAAGTAACAAACTTCACGCTCATCTAGTTTTTCTTGAACAAATTCCGAAAGTTCAAAATTATTCATTTTTTCAACTAAAGGATTCATAGTTTTTGAAAATCTTAACCTATTTACTAAACAACCAATACCTTGTTTTATATATATTGTTAAACCTGTATCGTTAAAATAATGCATATTATCGTAATAACATGGAGTTCCTCCGCCTGTAGCAATAACAGTATTTTTTCTATCCGATAAGGATTTTACAATTTTATTTTCTATTTCTCTAAAATAATCTTCGCCATCATTAGCAAAAATATTTGATATTTCTCTTCCTTCAGATTTTTCTATTAAATCATCTAAATCTACAAAATCGAAACCTATTTTATTTGCTAATTTTTTTCCGTGGGTTGTTTTTCCACTTCCCGGAAAGCCCAAAAGATATATTATCATTTTTTTTCGTGCAAAAATAGATAATTATCAATTTAAAATTAACATTTTTTGTTGTTAATTAATCTTAAACGAAGAACAATACTGAAAATAGTATTTTATATTTGTCGTTAAATAATTAATGATTTTGAGAAGTAAGAGGTTATATTTATTAGTATTGGTTATGCTAACTGCAATAATTTCCCTAATAGGAATTCAATCCTATTGGATAAGTTCTGCTGTTAAATTAAACAATAAACATTTATCTCAACTTATAAATCAATCGTTACTACAAATAAGTAAAGACCTAGAAACAAACGAAACTGTTTACGAAATTTCAAAAGAAATTTATTCTTATAAAAAAGACACATCAAAAGCCAAAGATTTAATTTTTAAAAATCAGAAATTATTTAGTGATAGTATAGAAATGACTTTTATAAAAGAAAATTCTTATATAAAAGGAAAAGATGGATATACTAGAGATACATCATATAAAATGTATAAAAACGATTCGTTAATAATAAATAACACATCGCATTATACTAACAAAGAAGAAAAAAAAATTAAATCTAACGACTTAGAAAAACATATTAAAGAATATGGTGGCGATAAATCATTGTTTATCGAGAAAATCGTAAATCGTTTGTTAGATTACAACGAAGATATTACAAAACGAGTAAAGCGATGCGAGATAAACAAATTAATAACAAAGTATTTTGCAAAAAATGACATAGATGTAAACTACTCATTTGCAATTAAGGATAGCGAAAAAAATGAATATGTAATTTGGTCTGATAATTTTAAAGAACCTATAAAAGGAAAAATTTATTCAACAAAACTTTTTCCTAATGATATAAGAAATTCTAATTATTATCTTGATATTATTGTGCAATACAAAACTTCGGTAATTTTTAAATCTTTATGGATGTTGGGTGGATCATCAATACTAATTACATTAATTATTCTATTGATTTTTACTTTAACTATTTATATAATATATAGACAAAAAAAATTATCGGACATAAAAAATGATTTTGTTAGCAATATGACACACGAGTTAAAAACGCCTATTTCTACAATATCGTTAGCAGCTCAAATGCTCGAAGATTCTAGTATTTCGCCCGATAAAAAGAATATCGAAACAATATCTAAAATAATAAAGAACGAAAGCACTCGTTTATCTTCTCAGGTAGAAAAGGTATTGCAAACAGCCATTTTCGATCAGGGAATTATTAAATTAAAACTACGGGATATTGATATACATATTATTTTAGAGAAAATTTATACAAATTTTATAATACAAGTGGAAAAAGAAGGTGGAAAAATTGAATTAAATACTGCTGCAAAAGATGCAGTTATATTTGCTGATGAAATCCATTTTACAAACGTATTAATAAACCTGCTTGAAAATGCCTTAAAATACAAAAAAGATATCCCCGAAATTAAAATTGATACTTACAATAAAGATAATTATCTTTACATCAGAGTAAAAGATAATGGAATAGGAATAAAGAACGAAGATAAAAAACGAGTTTTTGATAGATTCTACAGAGTGCCTACCGGTAATGTGCACAATGTTAAGGGTTTTGGTCTTGGTTTAAGCTACGTAAAAAAAATTGTTGAAGAACATAATGGTAAAATAACATTAACAAGTAAAATAGACAAAGGGTCTGAGTTTACAATAAAGATACCTTTGAAATATAAAATTAACTAAAATGTAATATTATGGATAAAATTAGAATTTTATTAGCAGAAGATGACGATAATTTAGGAGTATTACTTAAGGAATACTTAACTGTTAAAGAATATGAGGTAAATTTGGCCGAAGATGGAGAAAAAGCATTAAAACTTTTTAAATTAAATTCTTATGATTTATGTATTTTTGATATAATGATGCCTAAAAAAGATGGTTTATCATTAGCAAATGATGTGAGAATTCTAAACGAAAAAATTCCTATTATCTTTTTAACTGCAAAGTCGATGAAAGATGATGTTCTTGAAGGTTTTAAAGCAGGTGCTGATGATTATCTGACAAAGCCATTTATAATGGAAGAATTGCTAGCAAGAGTTGAAGCAATTTTACGCAGAACAAGTAACAAAACAGATAATAGTCAAACTATATTCCAATTAGGAGATTCTGAATTTGATTCTAATAAGCAAATTATCACTAAAAACGGCGAAGAAATAAAGTTGACAACAAAAGAATCGGAACTATTAAGATTATTATGTGTTAATAAAGACGATGTTTTAGAAAGAAACTACGCTTTAAAAGCAATTTGGCAAGACGATAATTATTTTAATGCTCGAAGCATGGATGTTTATATCACTAAACTTAGAAAGCATTTAAAAGGAGAAGAAAAAATACAAATTCTAAATATTCACGGTAAAGGATTTAAACTTTTGACCGATTAAATATAGTAAAATTTATATAAAATTAAAGAGCCGTTTTTAACATTAAGAACGGCTCTTTATTTTTTATTATTTATATTTATAAAGTCCCAAATCCACCGCCAAAAGAATTACCAAAGTGCGATTGGCTCATTCCAAAACCATTATAAGGCATTGTATAATAAGGAGAATTTCCTTCTTGTATATTAAGTTGGAAATTTAATTCCGAACCATTTTTTAATTTATAATTTAAACCAAAAGCATATCCGCTATTATCGAAATTAAATGCATTTGGGTTTGCAGGATTTACAGGCTGAGTTCTTAAAACTTTACTACCATAAACTGCTCCCGAAATTGTTAATTGTTCGTTAACTTTGTAATTTCCTTTTATATAATATGATGCTGTTGAAATATCACCATTAATATTTCCAAAAGAATTATCGCCATAAAAAGGCATAGGATTATAATTATTATAAAATCCTCTATTGTAAGACAAACCTGTTTCTATTGATAATCTATTATTAATAGGGATTAATACTTGTGGAGCAACCCAAGTGTTTACACCGCTCCCACCGTTAAATCCACTGGCAACAGAAGCTCCTGTAGAAAAACCAAATTTTATATTCTGATTAGTTTTTGATGTGTCCATTGATAGACCATTACTCCAATTCTTAAAGTTTGGATTGTAATATTCCTCCTCATTGTTGGTTTGAGCAAAGCCCGAAACAAACATCAAAATTATTATTATGCTAAAAAATTTCTTCATATAATGTGCTAAAGTATAAAATATGTTTAAGCTTATAAAATATTATAGCTTAATTATTATTAATTTCGATTCTTAATAATCTTTACTACTCCAAAAAATAGAGCTATAAAACTGATAATTATAAAGGACCATTTTAAACTTGTTGCAAAACTAGATATTATTACTTCGTAATTATTTATATCGGGAAAAGCTAAATTAAAATGTATTAAAAACAAATTTTCTATATAGTCGAAAATACCTGCAAAAAGTGCAAATAAATATGGATTATATCTACTGTTATAGAATAATTTAAACAATAAACTTGCAAGTAATAATGAGTAAATTAAAGGATATAACATATCAATTAAAGAAAACTTTAGGTATTTTGCTCGTCCTTGGTCGCCATAGCTGTTAAGTGTTGTTTTTACAAAATCATGCGAATACGAGAACTTTAAATCTAATATAGCTGTTTCGGGTTTCGATTGATCTATTTTAGAAAATTCTACGGGCAAAAATTTATGCATTATAAAATTAACCAAAAGAAATAAAATTATTAAAATAATAATTCCTTTTGTCTTACTTAAATAACCTAATATATTTCTTAAAAATTTAATCATTATTAGTCTAAAGTAATTTTCAAGTAAAGGTATAAAAAAAGACCTTAAACTAAAAGTTTAAGGTCTAATATATTATAAAGCTAAGTTTTTAGAATAATCTTTCGATTAAATCGACAACTCTGTTAGAGTAACCCCACTCGTTATCGTACCAAGAAAGCACTTTTACAGTTTTTCCGATAACCATTGTACTTAATGCATCAAAAATTGATGAGTGTGGATTATGAATAATATCAACAGAAACAATAGGATCTTCGGTATATTCTAAAATACCTTTCATTGATCCTTCTGCAGCTTTTTTCATTGCAGCATTAATTTCTTCTATTGTAGCTTCAGTTTTTAAATTAACAACCAAATCTACTAAAGAACCTGTTGGAGTAGGAATACGAGTAGCCATTCCGTCAAGTTTTCCGTTAAGTTCGGGAATAATTTTACCTACTGCTTTTGCAGCACCTGTTGTAGTTGGTATTTGCGATACAGCAGCACTTCTAGCACGGCGTAAATCGCTGTGTGGTGCATCTAAAATCATTTGATCGTTTGTGTATGCATGAATTGTATTCATTAAACCGTTTTCGATACCGAAAGTATCGTTAAGCACCTTAACTACAGGGGCTAAACAGTTTGTTGTACAAGATGCGTTAGAAACACAAACATCATTTTCTTTGTCTAATTCTTCATCGTTAACACCAAGAACAATCATGTTATCAATTTCGTCTTTTGCAGGAACTGTTAATAATACTTTCTTTGCTCCGTTTTTAAGATGATCTCCGTAACCACCTTTTGCACTTTCTTTTGCTCTAAATACACCTGTTGCTTCAATAACAATATCAGGAGTTTCAGTCCATTTAATTTCTGCAGGATTTCTGTCGGCAGTAATTCTAATTTTTTTACCATCAACAATTAAATTGTTTTCATCAAAATCTACTGTGCCATTGTATTTTCCTTGAGTAGAATCATACTTTAACAAGTGAGCCAAAGTTTTGGTATCTGTTAAATCGTTAATACCTATAACTTCAATGTTATCACGCTCTTGAATAATTTTGAAAACATTTTTTCCAATTCTTCCAAATCCGTTTATTCCAACTTTTATTTTTGACATTTCTATAAAATTTAATTTAGTGCGACAAAGGTAAATTAATTACTAAAAAGTACAAAGTAATTACTAAAAAGTATCAACTTGATTAACATGTTTTTTAGATATTTATAATATCTTTGTTTTAAAATTAGATTATATGATACGTTTTATTAGGAAAACACCTAAAAGTATTTTACTTTTAATTAGTATTTTTTATTTTGTTTTTATTCTCCCCTTAATAAAAAACACAGGAGTAGCAGGGTTAACAGGATTAACAGAACTTATGAATACTATAGCTTATTCTTTAATATTATTTTCAATTTTTTCGATTATTGATAATAAAACAAAGTTTTTACGCTATTTAATTATTCTTGCTGTTAGTTTAATTTGGATGATGTATTACTCGGAACATGTGGTTTTTGAGTATATAGCGTTTATATTTTCTACAATTGTTTTTGTTATAACAACAGGTATAATGATAAAACAAATTGTTTCAAGTAAAACAGTTTCTGCAAAAGTTATTGTTGAAACTATTAGTGGTTATTTACTAATAGGAGTAATATTCGGGTTTTTAAATAGTATTTTGTTTTGGGTAGATCCTAATTCTATTGGTTTGGGCGGTAAAAATGGTATTTCTAATATAATGTATTACAGTTTTATAACTGTTACAACTATTGGTTATGGAGATATATCTCCCATTAGTCAGGCAGCTAAATCGTTAAGTATATTATTTGGGATAATATCTCAACTATATCTTACAATTATTATGGCTCTAATTATTGGAAAATTTCTTAACGAAAAAAAATAATCGCCATTGCAAAATATAGCAATGACGATTTTTAAAATGTTTATCGAATCCCGATTATTAATAAACCTCAATCTCATAAGGAACTCTTGCTTGAACTCCTTTTGTATTAAGTATTTTATTTAGTCCATTATAATATCTGTAAGAAGCCCCTAAACTTTCTTGTAAAATACTTGCTTTTGCTTCACCTTTTAATTCTTTTAACAGTTCTTCCATAAAGTTCTTTTTTTTGGGGAGTTCTTTAATCTTATAGTTTTCAATTTTAGCTAATTTTGCTGCTTCTTCAACAGCATCTTTTAAACCGCCAAACTTGTCAATTAAACCAATTTCAATTGCATTAACACCACTCCAAACTCTACCTTGTCCAATACTGTCTACATCGGCAGTAGTCATCTTTCTTCCTTCGCCTACATGACCAATAAATGTTCCATAAATATCTTCAACAGATTTTTGGATAACTGCTTTTTCGTCTTCGGTCATTGGTCTGCTTGTTGAGCCAATATCAGCGTGTTCGTTTGTTTTAACTCCATCGGTGTGTATTCCAATATTATTCATTAGTTCCGAACCATTCCACATTAAACCGAATACTCCAATTGAACCTGTAATTGTGTTTCTACTTGCAAAAATTTTATCGGCAGGACACGAAATATAATATCCACCCGATGCAGCAACATCACCCATAGAAACAATCACCGGTTTAACTGCTTTTGCAAGAACCATTTCTCTCCAAATAATATCTGATGCTAATGCACTTCCACCCGGAGAATTTACTCTTAGAACAATTGCTTTAACAGTAGAATCTTTTCTTGCTATTCTAATTTGTTCCGATATTCCATCAGAACCAATTTCAGAATTACTTCCTTCTCCCATATTTATTTCGCCTGTAGCATAAATAATAGCTATTCTATCTTCTGTTGGTACTCTATCAGGATTATATTTAATGGCATCTTTATAATCACTTAAAGACACAAAATTTATATCATCAAAATCTTTTACTCCTACTGAATCTCCAAGCTCTGTTAAAATTTCATCTTTATATTTTAATCCATCAACAAGTTTATATTTTAATGATGATTTTGCATCGGTAATAAGCATTTCGTTAGCATAACGATTTAATTCGTCAACAGAAATATCTCTCGATTTTGATATTCCATCAAGAATATTATTCCAAATTGTTCCAATAAATTTTGATGTTTGTTCTTTATTTGCTTCACTCATAGATGTATACATAAACGGTTCTACTGCCGATTTAAACTTTCCGTGACGTATAATAATTGGCTCAACACCTATTTTCTTTAATGCTTCTGTATAAAACATTATTTCTGCATTTAATCCTTTTAGTTCAACTAATCCTTCCGGATTAACATAAACCTTATCGGCAACCGATGCTAAATAATATGTTTTTTGTGTATAATAATCGGCATAAGCAAAAACAAATTTGCCCGATTTTTTAAAATCTAAAATGGCATTTCTTATTTCTTCCATTGTAGCAACGCCAGCAGGTACCGAAGTTAAATCTAGATAAATTCCTTTGATATTATCATCGGTTTTTGCTAAATACAATTGTTTTAAAATGGTATTTAATCCTATTTTGTTATCAACTTTCATTGCTTGAATATTAAGATTTTCAAGCGGATTTTCTGTTGCACGATCTACAATTGCGTTTGATAATTCTAACTTAAGAATAGAATTTTCTTTTACTACAAATGGTTCTTTGTTCGAGGCACTACCTATAATTCCAAGTATCACAAATATTGAAATTAATCCAAAAACAGATAATGCTACAAAAGTGGCTAAGGTTAATTTTAAAAAGCTTTTCATGTTATTTATAATTTAATTTATTTTTATTTCATCAATATGACGAAGTTATTATTTAACTTGTTACAAGGATAATGATTTTTACTCAAAAATAAAAAAATAATGTATCTTTGTTTCATATATAAATATGATAATATAAAATGAAATACAAATTATTTTTTGTAATTACTATAATCTTTCTTTTTAGTTTAATGTCTTTAACAAAAGATGCTTCATTACCTTCAAACGAGTTTATTTCTATAGAAGAATTAACTAACAAGGGGTTTTTAGAAACTAATATTAGAGGGCTTGGCGGATATCAAGAAGATTGTATAGAGTTTGATATGCAAAATAATACTTCGGACACATTACTTGTATATATTGAAGCCGGAAGAAGATTATTATCTGTTGATACAACAATTCAAGATATATTATTGGTAAAAAACAAAAAATTTAGAATCTTTCCTCGCAAAAGAAAAAAAGTAAAAGGATATGGATTTTGTTGCCAAAGTAGCAAGCATGCTCCTTATACCAATGCCGAATTTAATATCGGGCATTTAGCACCTGACGATTGGATTTTGTTAGCAGAAGTTATAAATAAAAATGAATTTGAACCTAATTCGATACAACACGCTGTTTGGGTTTTGTCTGATAATCATGAGTTAAGTTCTGTTACGGCTAGCGATTTATCATCAATACAAGAATTACGAAAAACTCTTGCTGAAATAAAAGAAGTTAAAATTCCTTGGTACACATTAAGATATAAAACCGATACGGCACAATTATTTTCTAATAGACCGGAACAAATTGTCGGTAATTTTAATTATCGGGTAAAAAATAATTCGGTTATTACAATAAGTATTAAAGATAAAAAAGGACAGATACTAAAACGAATTGTAAATGCCGAATCTAAAGGTCCGGGGGAGTATAAGTTTAATTTAAACATGAATGTTTTAAAATGGGAAAAAGGAGAATATGCTGTTTATATTTACCAAGATTATTCTAAGCTAATAAGTAAAAAAGTTTTTATATTATAACAAAAATAACTACCTAAAATGAGCGATATAATAGAAATAGTTGATAAAATTTCTGCTGCTATAATACCTTATCAAGCATTATTGTTTGCATTAATTTTATTTTTGGTTTCTAATAAAAAAAATAGGTCAAAGAGAATTCTTGGATATTATATGATACTTAATGTTTTAATGTATTCATACATGTTTTTCTATTATTCCGGATTTTATGATGTAATTTTAATATCTTATTATTTTATTATTCCAATTGTTTTATTAATTCAACCATTTTTCTTTTTCTATATTAAATCATTAACTAAGCCCGATTTCAAATGCACATATAAACAATTGTTTCACTTTTTGCCGTCTTTAATTTTCTTGATAATGAATCTATCGCTTTATTCATTTTTATCTTACGATGATAAAATAAATTTAATGTCATTTTCGGTAAATTCTGATAATCAAATACTACAGTTTTTTCTTCAAATGCATTTAAAAGGGTATCATTTAATACTTTCGATACAGGCAATAATATACATATCCTTTGTTATTATTGCAATTTATAAATACAAAAAACAAATGCCGGCTAACTTTTCTAATTTTAAAGATGTTAATCTAAATTGGTTAATAATACTATTAGTTTTTTATCTTGCAATATCAACACTACAAGAATCTTTAGGTTATATAGATAATCTTTTCTACGACTCTGAGGCAAGAATTTGGTTTAATTTATTTATGATTTTTACTCTTGCTTATATTGGTATTTCGGGTTTACGTCAAAAAGAAATTTTTATTACTGCCGAAGCAAATATTAAAGAACCCCAAACGGTAAAATATGAAAAATCATCATTAAAAGATGATGTAAAAAATGAACTGATTACAAAACTTAAAAAATATCTTGACGAAGAAAAACCATATTTAAATAACGATTTAAAACTAGATGATATTGCAAATAAATTAAAAACTAATCGTCAATACCTTTCGCAAATTATTAACGAAACCTACAAGCAAAACTTTTTTACTTTAATTAATAATTATAGAATTAACGAAGCTAAAAAATTGTTTTTTAACCAGAAACACAAACAACTATCAATAATGGGAGTAGCAAATTCCGTTGGTTTTAATTCTAAATCTACTTTTAATACTCTGTTTAAAAAATTTACAGGAAAAACTCCATCGCAATTTATTTCTGAGAATAATCTATAAACTAGAGGTTTAAATTATTATTTTGTATATTTGTCTACACATAAACAAAGCATTAACAATGAAGCAAATTAAAACAATCTTATTATTAGCTATTCTATTTTTAAATCCTATTATAAATTATTCTCAAAATTTGGTAGTTGGTTTTTTTGATACATACGAGCAAATATTACTAAATGATACAACAGTAGAATACGATACGGTTTATGTATTAAACAATGCAAAATTAACAGTTACAAACAGCCAATTTACTTGTAATACCATGTTTGTTGTTACAGATTCTGCACAAGTAAATATTTCGGGAGGAAAACTAATAATTAATAATTTTTGTATGTTCTACGGAAATAGTCAAACAATAATAAAAGACACACTTGTTTTAAACTGCGATTTAAACACTGGTAACAATGCTTCTTTAACAATTGACAGTGCTTTTGTTAATGCATCAATGACATATATTGGACAATATGAGTTAATAGGATTTGATAATGGGGTATTAAATATTTCAAATTCTTCTTTTGAACTAGGACAAGGAAAATTTGGCGGAGGATTTAGAAATAATTCTTCCTTTAACCAAATAAATACAACTTATAATTCATCTCTCGGCATTTCTATGACAATTGGTTTTGTAAACCAGTCTGCCTTATACACAGATAGTTGCAATGGAGGTTTTGAAATTATTATTTCAGATACAACAGATATAAATTTTAAAAACTCCAATTTTGCTATTATTTGGCTCAGTTTTGCAGATAACGACACTGCAAATTTCAGTTTTCCAATACATAATTCGCCTTATCCTTATGCAAGTGACGTTACAAGTTTTAATTTTTCTGATACTTTAGCAGCAGTATCCGGAATTGATTATAATGTTAATATAGAAGAATCTGAAACGATTTTTTGGGGTGTTTTGCAAGGCCAAGCATCTGATGTAAACATTAGCAATTCGGAGTTAATTGCCTACGGACTTATTTTTAATGGAAACTCAACAGATACTCTAAATAATTTTTATAACGATTCTACATACATCTCATATAATTTGGGAATGTCTGACAGAAAATTAAACCTAACAAACACAGTGGTTAAAGCATGGAATTTCTACCCTATGGATTCTTCAAATATTACTATCGATAGTAGTATATTCGGAGAAATACTTAGTTTTGATAATGCACAAGCAAAAGTAATAAACAGTACTTGCGATGGCACCGGGGGTTATTTCGGAGCAAACGGAACAAGTAAAATAACAGCAATAAATTCTACTATCTTACGAGAAGGAACAAGTCCTGCAATTATTTTAACAACCGATTTATCAACAATAACAATAGAGGAATCTAATATAATTGGAGATATTACACTTATAGGAGAATCAAAATTATTTTTAAATAACACTACACATAACAAGCAAGCCATTTGTAATGACACATCATATTTTCTTGAAGTTTTTCTTGATACTTTAAATAATATATTTACCGATTCTGTTGTTAATATTACAGGAACAATAAATGAAAAGAAAGGAATTCTTAATACAGATAATATTAGTTCCTATAAGCTTGAACTTTCCGACAGCATAAACTTTCATCTACTTGTAGATACGGTTTATTCTTCTCCAATTTTACAATCTCATATTTATACATGGTCTACAACATCACTCTCTGCTCAAGATTATACTTTGTGGCTTTCGGTTTATGTAAATAACGACTCAATAATAGCAGCTAAACGTAATATTGTATTAAAAAACCCTGATAATATTACCAATTTATCCAAATTAGTAAGTAGTAGCAAATGCTATCCAAACCCATTTAGTGATTACACAATTATAAAAACAAATAAAGAATATACTCAAATTAAACTTATTGTATATAATTGTGATGGGAATAAGATTTATGATAGAAATTATAGAAACACATCACAAATAATTTTTAAAGATTTTAATCTAAATAAAGGTTTATATATTTACCAATTAATAAGCGAAGAAAAAACAGTAGGCAAAGGGAAATTTATTATTCAATAAAATTTATAAATCATTAAAAGAAAAACATATCTATTTCTAAAAACAATCTATAAAAAAGTTGCATCATCAAATATTTTTTTAATAAAAATAGATAA
>Ga0256913_10001283_pt1 | contig 12970 bp, 8 predicted proteins | sample Axial_MatmetaG_FD_185970 | JGI IMG/M metagenome (GOLD analysis project Ga0256913, IMG submission 185970) | Deep-sea worm associated microbial mat communities from Axial Seamount, Juan de Fuca Ridge, Pacific Ocean - Axial_Mat | ecosystem: Environmental > Aquatic > Marine > Oceanic > Microbial...
ACCGGGGATATACATTATTATATTAAAATCAGGGGGAGGATATTCCATAAAAAAAGTCATACATTAATCTGGTTTCCATTAAAACTTCATTGTGAACCTTATACCGATTAAATATTATTTATTTCAAAATAATCATCCCATATATGAGCAAGTGTCCACGCCCGGTATATCTTCCCTAAGCTATCTTGCGCCCAATTTCAACGTAATGATTATCTTCTGACTATCTCTTTGGACCTTTAACTTTACAACATCGCCCGGCTGATACTTTTTCAGCACATCGGAATACTCTTTAAGGTTCGTAACTTTGACATTATTTAATGCCGTGATAACATCACCCGCTTTCAAGCCAGCCTTTTCACCTGCCGAACCTTCAATCACGGAGCCTATTTTCACACCTTCTCCGGTATAAGTAAAATCGGGTACCGAGCCCGTCGAGACTTTGCGGTTTGTTTTAGGTTTGTCACTTTTAGATGTATCTTGCGAATGTACTTTTCCCGTGTATTCCATTGGCTCATCACGTTCTGCAAGATATACAATCACCTCCTTGGCCACTGTTGCCACTTTTACGAGTCCTGGCCCGTCAATTTTGTCGTAAGTGTCTGTAGGACGGTGATAATCGGTTGTAGCACCCGTAAAAAGTTGAATTGCCGGAATTCCATTTTCAATAAAGGCAAACTGGTCGCTGGCATCAAGCTCTTGCTGAATTATCTCACTCTTTATACCTGTAGTGTAATCGGTTCCCATAAAAATAAATTTCCACTCTTTTGCAGTATTGGCATTGAGCACCATCAGCTTTTTGTCGAACAGTCGTCCGTCTGTATCAAGGTTTATATCGGCAATAACATCACCTTTGAAGTATTTTTTCAGATTGGTAACGAAATAACGTGAACCGATTAAACCAGCCTCTTCACCCGTGAAAGCAGCAAAGATTATCGTCCTTTTCGGATTTGATTTGGCAAGATTTTTGGCAAGTTCAAGTATGATTGCCACTCCGCTGGCATTATCGTCGGCACCGTAATGTATTTTCCCTTCGTCACCGCTGTGAACATCCGGCCAACCAAGTCCCAGATGGTCGTAATGAGCGGAAACTACAACCGGGGAGTCTATCAGTTTCGGATCAGTGCCTGGAATGACAGCTATAACATTTTTAAGGGTCATAGTTCCTTTCTCAAAGAAAGTATGCTCAAAAGTTTGGAAGTACGAATCCGTCATCGGTTGCAAACCATAAAATTTGAACTTATCTGCAATATACTGTGCCACTTCATCCAGCTCGGGAGTTCCCAGTCCACGGCCTTTTAATTCTTCGGAAGCAAGATATTTGATATGAGCCATCATCCTTTTCTCTGAAAAAACAGGTTTTGTGTAAGCCAGGGCCTTTCGCTTCTCATTCACATTTACAGGCTCGGCATTTTCATCAAACACTTTCACCAAAGGAGAGTTGATAACAGGCCATTGCCCCTTGGCAATATTAACAGGTTCATCACCTTCAAAAGCCAGATAACTGTATTTGCCGTAATGCGGCAGCTTTCTTATCAACCCTTCAATAACTTTCCGGTTTCCGGGTGAGATAAAAAAGAGACTTCTTCTCACATCTTCTTTATCAAACACAGTTAAAGCAAAGCTATTCCCGGTTTTTGTCAAGGTTTTGTTTTTATATTTAACCGAATCTTCTCCGAATGAAGCACCATATTCTTTCATAGCATCATTAATTTCAGATGTGAACCTATTTTCAAAACCGATTATCCAGGCTGTTTTGTCTTTTGGTAATGCTTCAATCTCATCATCATACACTATATTAAAGGTATCATTGTCGGCAGCCATCCATTTTTCAGCCAGTTCCTTGTACATAAAAGCTTTTTCATCATCAGCTTTTCGTGGTAAAATGAATATATTCCGCTCACTTGCCCATATTTTTGACAATGCAGGCGGTACTTCCGATGGATCAAGAATTCTAAAAACGTCATATTGCGGATCAATAGCCAGCTTTTCAGGTTTATCATTCAATATCATTTGGAAATCCTGTTGTTTTTTATACATATTAAAGATAAAATGCTCAATACTTTTTCCCGTTGCAACAGCAACCGGAATATCAATATCAAATGCAGCTGAGTCCTGTGTTTGCTCAAGTGTCAGAAAAATACGATATTTATCATTATAAGTATCTGTTCTTATTTTTTTTATTGATAGTGCCGGTGCACCGGTTCGATTAATCCATTGATCAAAAAAGGGTTTTAAATTGATTCCGGAAGTTTCCTCCAGCGACAGCCGGATATCATCAAATGAGGCGATTTTGAATTTATAATTTTTATAAAACAGGCTCATCCCATTTTTAAAGTTCTCGTCTCCAAGTTTTCGCCTAACCATATGCCACATCATCAGTGCTTTACCATAGCCTATTGCCTCGCTTGGCCCGTCGTAGCGCGAAGCAAATTTACGGATGGGAAAATCATTCCCGGGATTTACAAAGTCCGTAAATTTTTGCAGTGTGCTTCTCCGATAGTCCTCACCTTGTCCGCGTTGTTCCTTAATCAGGTGGTCGGCCTCGTAAGCTGTTATTCCCTCACACCAGTTACCTTTGCTAAAATCGACATAAACACTGTTTCCCCACCAATTGTGAAGCAGTTCGTGCGGATAGGAAGAGTGCAGAATGAACGGAAAACGAATTACCTTCTCACCAAGCAATGTGAATGAGGGCATACCGTATCCTGTTTCCCAAAAATTTTCGACAAGAGCAAATTTTGAATAGGGATATTTACCGATCAACTCTTCATACATGTTCATATACTGCTCCGTGACTTCAAGATATTTGTTTGCCAGGCCTTCGTCGGGAGTGCGCAAAAAAGCCATAGCCGACACTCCATTAGCCATAGTGTAAGAATACTCGTTGAACTCAGCTGCGACCAAAAAAACCTCTTCCTGTGGCTTGTCGCAAGACCATTGGTCGTAATGTTTTCCATTGTCAATAAATTCTCTTTTTCTCTCGCCCTGCGATACCGTTTTCCAACCTTCCGGCAAAACGGCGGTCATATCAAAGGTCATAAGAGAGTTTTCAATTGTCGGAATCCAGTATGTTGAACCTGCAAGGTAAACTCCCTGCGTGCTAATTATCCCAGGCGATTCGCTGAAGCCCCTTTGATAGTTTTCATCGCTTTGCTCAATAGTGGATGCAATGTTTCCACTGTAAGTTACAATGAAACTGTTCGAGCCGTCTTTAAAAGATACTTTCCATTTGTTGATCTCCAGACCATTGTCTTCCTTTCCTGCATCATCCCTGTCCATACCGATATCACCAACACTGACATCCGATTCAACTTTTTTCAGTTTGATATTTTTGGAAAACTCTTCCGGGATAAGGTTTGCATTCAGGCTGAAGATGTATTCCAAACTTTCAGGCATAACAACAGAGTCCAGTACCATTAATTGTGATGTTCCTGGGCTTACCTGTACTGTTAAAAAATGTTTTACAATCCCTGTATTTTGTGATAAGCCGATAGTGGCAATTAATATTGAAAAAATAAATGCTGTTATTTTTTTCATCTGTTCTAAATATTATAATTTATTGTTATCAACTTTAAAAAGCCTCGGTAAATCCGACAGCGAGAGTTTTCGAACCTTTCTCACCATAGCCAAAATCAAATCTTATATTGGCTTTGTGCTTACTGTCAACCATTACTCTAAGTCCGAAGCCGCCCGCATACCATATCCCGTCAAAGTGCATTCCGCTATATTTATCAGCAACCCTACCTGCACCGGCAAATGCAACCACACCAAAAATTTTCCAGACAGGCATTCTGTATTCAGCCTGGGCAAAAGCCATCACTTTATCTCTTATGGCACCAAGATAATATCCTCTCATATTATTTGATCCTCCTAATTTTCCAAGAGAAAAATAGGGAACAGTGCCAAAATTTCCAATTGTATATGCCTGAAGAGCAATAACATGCTTTAACCAGGGATTAAAGAACTTTCTGATATCAAGTTCAAATGAACCATATTCAAAATCGCCTCCCACATATCTTCCAAATATTTCATAAGATGAAGAAATATATGTACCTCTCATAGCATTCTGTTTCAGGTCACGGGTATCATAAGCAATCCCAATCCCAAATCCTGAGTTCACTCCCCCATCATAGCCGGGATACTTATTAACAATCAGAAAACTGTTAGAATCGGTTTCAACATCTAAATAATTTACATAGTCCTGAACAATTCCAATATAAAAATCTCTGGACTTCACAGGACTGACAAGAAACTTATTATCAAAGGCAAAACTTTTGGTTGTAAGTTTTTCAATATTATCACTGCTGACTTCATTACCAACTCCCAGAATATATTCAGGAAATTTAATATAATTTGCTCCACCCCTGATAACGAACATATCCTGATAAAGGTAAACGGTTGATCCCAGTACCACCTTAAACTGCCCTTCGGTAGAGAATGACATTAACTCGCTAAAGCTGGAGGCGGATGAAATCGTGTCTCCTTTAACCAGATTGACCATATTATATTTAACAAGTCCGAATACTGTTCCCGTCTCGGTTGAATATGTAACCATCGGGAAGGGTAAAACTTTAAAAAGAGCCTCTGCTTTTTTATTAAATTTGTCGAATTTCGATAAGGAATCGGGTGTTATTGAATCCGTCTTAATAGTAGTAGTCTGTTGTGCTTTCAAACTTATTAAACCAAACCCGGAAAAAACAAAAAGCAGTAAAACTATTAAAAAGTTAAATCTGTAATTAATAAACAAAACTTTCTCGGTCAATGATTTCATATCAATTTATTTATGGTTTGTAAATATTAAAATAACTCAGTTACAGCTTTATTATGATTTTAAAACTTAGCAAAGATAAATGAATTACAAATATCTCCGGTACACCAAAATATTATTTATCCTAACTCTTCCGTCTTAGTTACACAAAACACTCCACCTGCATCCATTGCAGCAACACAGCGATTACAATGGTCGCAATCGGATTCGATAACTTCACCGTTTTTGAGTTTATTGACAAATTGAGGATCGTGGATTATTGCCCTGCCCATCTGTATAAAGCCAAACCCTTCATTGATAGCATTTCTCATATCATTTAATGAAACTGCACCACCGATATATATAACCGGTATTGAGACTGCATCCTTGATTTTACGTGCCCCTTCGGCAAGGAACATTTTGTCGAACGGCATCTCTTCAACCATAAATTTGCCGAATAATGCAAGGCCTGCCTTCATAAAAATATCATTTTGGTTTGATACCATCTCTTTTATGGGTACATTGCCACGTAACATATAAAATGGTGTTTTTGAGGTAAATCCGCAGCTTGGGATTAAGGCATCAGCTCCTGCCTTCTCAAAATATTTTGCCACTTCTACCGCTTCTTCTATTTCCAGGCCCCCCTTCATTCCATCGAACTGATTCATTTTCACAAGTATGGGAAAATTGTTGCCAACATACTTTCTAATCCGCTTAATTATATCAACAGGAAATCGCATACGGTTTTCAATCGAACCTCCGTATTTATCTTTTCGATGATTTGTGTATGGCGATATAAACTGGCTCAAAAGATACCCATGTCCGGCGTGCACCTCAACAGCATCAAATCCTGCCTTTTTTGCCATCAATGACGCCATCCCGAAGTCCTCGGTTTTCTCTTCTATTTGTTTTTCCCATTATAATGCAAAAGTACACAATCCTCAATAATTTATGACAAATTGCACATAATTCAAATCCCCTTTAGGAGTCTTAGGGGTAAGAAAGTTGATATTATAAAACTTATTCTGCAAAGTATAAAATTAATGCAACTAAATATGATATATATTTGTCATTGATATATCATTTAAAGTATATTATTGTCACCATTTTTCTTTTGATAAAAAGGTACATATATTGAAAATGCGAAAGAACTCACAATAAAAAAATACGAATATGAAAAAATCATTACTTACCGTGGCAGCTCTCTTTTTTGGGCTTTTATTATTTGGCCAGCCGCCTGCAACATTTGATCTGCGGGATTATAACGGCCAAAATTATGTAACGTCAGTAAAAAACCAACAAGGAGGAACCTGCTGGACACACGGCACAATGGCCTCAATGGAAGGCAACCTGATGATGACAGGAAACTGGACAGCCGCCGGAGAAACCGGTGAACCGAATCTTGCAGAATACCATCTTGACTGGTGGAACGGATTTAACCAGTCTTTTAATGAAGACCTTGATCCTCCCACCGGAAACGGACTTGAAGTACATCAGGGTGGCGACTACCGTGTTTCGACTGCATATTTTTCACGAGGTGAGGGAGCAGTCCGTGATATTGACGGGCAGTCGTACAGCTCTCCTCCCGACAGATATGACGAATCATACCACAAATACTATCCGCGTATGGTTGAGTGGTTCACTATGGATGAAAATCTGAACGGGATAGAACTGATTAAAGAGAAAATTATGACAAACGGTGTGTTAGCAATATGCATGTGCTACTCAAGCAGTTATATGTCAAACTATATTCATTATCAACCGCCAAGCAGTACTGAATTACCAAACCATTCAGTTTCCGTTATAGGATGGGATGACAATAAAAACACACAGGCTCCGCAACCGGGTGCCTGGTTGGTCAAGAACAGTTGGGGAGCCGGCTGGGGATTTGACGGCTATTTCTGGATATCATACTACGATAAATGGGCCTGCCGCGAACCCGATATGGGTGCAGTATCATTCTCTGATGTGGTTTTCTTTAATTATGATCAGGTTTACTATCACGATTATCACGGATGGAGAGACACAAAACCAAATACAACTGAGGCATTCAATGCTTTTACAGCAGTTTCGAGCGATGTATTGAAATCGGTTAACTTCTTCGTTCCTGTTGACAATGTGGATTATACAGTAAAAATTTATGATGATTATACCGGAGGAGAACTTCAGAATGAACTTGCTTCGATATCAGGACACTCCGATTACAAAAGTTTTCAGACTATTGACCTTCCAACCCCGGTTTCTTTATCTGAAGGTGATGATTTTTTTATCTATCTTTATCTTTCTGACGGTGGAATGCCTTACGACAGAACTTCAGATGTGCCGGTTTTGCTCGGTGGAGGCACTAAAACTATTGTGGAATCAACGGCAAGCCCGGAAGAGAGTTATTACAAAGAAGGCGGCATCTGGCACGATTTCTATTATTATGATGATCCCTCCGGATTTCAAAATACCGGAAACTTTTGTATAAAAGGTATGGCTGTAACCGCTTATGGAATGAAACTCGGCAATATTGAGATTTCGGACCCGACAGGCAACAACAACGGAAGGATAGACCCTGGTGAAACTGTTGATGTTATCATAACATTAAAAAATGCCGGAATGTATGATGCCACGGATGTTACGGGAGAATATACAACTAATGACCCCTATACAACATTAAATTCAGGAACTCTCAACTTCGGCACAATTGAACCCGACGAAAGTGGAACTGCAACTTTTAGTATCACAGCCGATGCGGCAACTCCAATCGGCCATGTTATTGATGGATTGCTGAGTGCCGATTGTAACTCAAACGGTAATTCTTTCAACTATGATTTCGATATTAATCTTATTGTCGGACTTATTCTTGAAGATTTTGAAACCGGCAATTTCGACCAGTATGACTGGGAAACAACAGGCGATGCCGACTGGTTTGTCACTTCCGATGCGGCATATGAAGGAACATATTCCGCAAGATCAGGTGACATAAATGATAACAATGAAACAACCTTGCAAATAACTCTCAATGTGGTAGCACCGGGAAATATCTCATTTTTCAGGAAAGTTTCGTCCGAAAACACTTACGACTTCCTGAAATTCTTTATTGACAATCAGTTACAGGGCGAATGGTCGGGAAATCAGGACTGGGAAGAATTTACCTATGGAGTTGAGGCAGGGGAGCACACTTTCAAATGGTCGTATGTTAAAGACCAGAGTGTGTCAAGCGGCTCTGACTGCGGCTGGGTTGACTATATCATTTTCCCACCGATTGAAAATGCTTCCGTACTTTCGGTAACGGCCTCTGCCGCCCCTGCCGATATCTGCGAAGGAGAAAGTTCACAACTGAATGCTTTTGCTACGGGTGGTACTGGAAACTACACCTATTCCTGGATACCTACAGACGGTTTGAACGATCCCAACATTCAAAATCCAGTGGCTACACCTTCATCATCAACCACTTATATGGTTACCGTTGATGATGGTAACGGAGATGCAACAAGTAATGTTACAATCACCGTAAATCCGCTGCCCGAAACACCGACAATTACTCAGCAGGATAATACCCTTGTGTCGGATGCCGAAACGGGAAATCAGTGGTACGACTCAAATGGTGCCATCGAAGGAGCTACCGGCCAGGTCTATGAGCCGACAGCAACTGACAACTATTATGTCATAGTCACCAGTGAATTTGGTTGTGTTTCGGTGCAGTCAAATGTGATCTATTTTGTCTATACCGGCATTGATGAATTGTCGAAAGCCATCAGGATATATCCGAATCCTGCCTCTGACATTCTTAATATTTCAGGACTTGAAAATATTCAATCATCTCTTGATATTATTGATAACAAAGGCAGCAAGGTGATTTCTGTTTCCGGTTACATTTCCGGGAAAATTGATATTTCAAACCTTGAATCCGGTATATATTTTATCAGGATTACTAATAATAAAATGAATATCATTAAGAAGATAGTAGTTAAATAAACTTGAGAGGCAGAGACCTGACAGGTTTTGAAAACCTGTCAGGTCTGTATATCTAAAGAGCTTTCATCCGAAATGGTGAAGGCTCTTTGATTATTAGTATGAAGAAATGTCAGATAATCTCATTCGGAACGGATTTTGAAAAGGGAACATCTAAAAATTCATAAGGGAAATAATGAGTAAATTCACAGATATAATAAACGGAAATGTACCTGTTTTGATTGACTTTTCGGCTGAATGGTGTCAGCCGTGCCGTATGATGCCGCCTATTTTGAAAGAGGTGAAAAATCAACTTGGCGACAGGGTGAAAATACTTACGGTTGATGTTGATAAAAATCCGGCAATAGCGCAAAAATGGATGATATCGGGTGTGCCGACACTGATGATATTCAAGAACGGCAAACAACTGTTCCGTCAGGCAGGAGTTATTCCTGCACAACAGATAATTCAAATATTGCAGCCGCACTTGTAACATAAAGTGCCGTCTCTTTATAACACCGGATGCAGCCCGAAGGGCAAGTCCGGTGATAAAATGGACATAAAAAAAGTAGTACCATAGGGACGAACTGTATCAAGCAAACTTTATTGAAAAATGAGAAGTTCCGGATTAACATCCCATAAGGCTAACGCTAAAATCCGGTCATAATCGAACTAACATTAAATTAGATTCTGCTATTTGTTAGCTTTACTCTCATTAAAAGCTCTTTTATTTTCAATTTTACTAAGAGCACTTAATTGGATAAACCAATTCGTTATTTCAGGACGAGTCAGTCCTTTGCATCACAACAGACTCTACAAATCCTCAACTCTCAGAGTGTCATTAAAAATTTCATTATCATTTCCAAGAAGTTTTCTCACATTTTCAGGGTCAAGATATTTCTTTTCAGGAATTTCAATATGATAAATCTTATGCGATTCGTCAGGAAGTTTATCAGTACGCAGCCAGGGGTTGAAAATCTTCAGAACCTTATATGAGACACCCTGTTTTTCAGCAAATTCCACAAGGTCGGGAATAGTATTACTAACCGTAATCTCTTTAACCGGAATTACCGGATACAGGTCTGACTTTCTGATGTAAAAACCATATTTTGTCGGATTATTGTAAACAGTTTTAATTGCCATTATTCTGTAAAGATATCTTGATGTTTCATCATTAAGGTATAGATTGTAATAGTTGCCGGTCTTTTGTTTTTCAACAGCTTCCTTTATCCTTCGTTGTCCTGCATTATAGGCGGCGGCAACAAGTGTCCAGTCACCGAACTGCTCATAGGAATCATTCAGGTAACGACAAGCTGCTGCCGTTGATTTTTCAACATTGTATCTTTCGTCAACGGACTTATTTACCTCAAGGCCATATTCCCTTGCAGTCTTTTCGAGAAACTGCCAAAAGCCTGTCGCACCCTTGGGAGAAACGACATTCATTAATCCGCTCTCAATCAATGCCAGATATTTAAAATCATCAGGTATTCCGTTTTCTTTCAGTATCGGTTCGATAACCGGAAACCAGCGGTTAGCCCTTTTTATCAGCAGTATTGAAGATGTATGCCAGTAGGTATTTATCAGCAACTCTCTGTCAAGTTTCTCTCTGACATAAAACAAGTCAAGCGGTGCCTCTTCTCCCGAAAAATTGATTTTATCGGGAATTTCGACCGAAAAAATCTTATAATTCTCCTGAAATGCCTGTTGATAGGTACTGTCAGGCAAAACTTTCTTTTGTGATGAAAAAACGAAAAGCATTAGCATGAATAAACCCGCAACAGTAAATATACCGAACAAAAGCAGTCTCTTCATCTCTTTCATTTATTTTTTTAAACAATTACCAAACTACGTCGTCAGGTAACATTCCACCTCTAATTCCGTCGCTTGCTCACCATCCGGCCATCCGGTTCACTAAAAAAAGGAGCAGCCCTGTCCTTTTCCGAAACCACCGGATTTTCAACCCCCCAGTCAATGTTAAGGTCAGGATCGTTCCATCTTATACTTCCTTCCGATTCTTTGTTGTAATAGTTTGTACATTTATACTGAAAGATAGTATCATCTTTGAGTGTCAGAAACCCATGTGCAAATCCCGGTGGAATCCAAAGCATTGTTCTATTATCTTCGCTAAGCTCCTGTGAAAGCCATTCTCCATAAGTTTGCGAATCCCTCCTTATATCAACAGCCACATCCAGAACAGCACCTTTTACCACTCTTACAAGTTTTCCTTGCTCAAATGGTGGATTTTGAAAGTGTAACCCCCTCAGCACATCTTTCTGTGATTTCGATTCATTATCCTGAACAAAGTCCGAATCTATCCCAAACTCACGCATCTTATCAAGCCGAAACGACTCAAAAAAATAACCGCGATCATCCTCAAAGACCCTCGGCCGGATTATAAGCAATCCTTCCAATTTTGTTTTTATTATTTCCAAATTCCTTTTTTTGTTATGCGACAAGCGTCCACGCTTGTCATTTTTCTTCTCAACATTAAACATCCTGCACGCCGGCTCTCTGCGTAAACCTTACAGGTTGCTATTTACAAATGAATAACCTCACCATAAGCGGCTGCAACCGCCTCCATAACCGCTTCCGACATTGTAGGATGAGGATGGATTGATTTTAAAATCTCGTGGCCTGTAGTTTCCAGTTTTCTTGCCACTACCGCTTCGGCAATCATCTCCGTAACATTTTCACCAATAAAATGTGCTCCGAGCCACTCGCCGTATTTTGCATCGAAAATAACCTTCACAAAACCATCCTTATTTCCTGCTGCACTTGCTTTTCCTGACGCTGTAAATGGAAACTTGCCTACTTTTATTTCATAGCCTGCTTCCTTAGCCTGCTTTTCGGTCATTCCTACAGATGCCACTTCGGGAACAGTATAAGTGTTGCCCGGCACATTTCCGTAATCAATCGGTTCAGGATCAATACCTGCAATTTTCTCAACACAGCAGATACCTTCGGCTGATGCAACATGAGCAAGGGCCTGCCCGGGGACAATGTCACCGATTGCATAATAACCATCAACAGTAGTTTTGTAAAATTTATCAACTACAACCTTATCCTTATCAGTTTTTATTCCAACATCTTCCAGTCCTATTCCTTCAAGGTTGGATTTAATTCCAACAGCCGAAAGAACAACTTCAGCTTCAATAATTACCTCACCCTTTTTGGTTTTTATTTTCACTTTGCACAATTTCCCTGTTGTGTCAACGGACTCAACGGAAGAATCAAGCATAACCTTCATTTTAGCTTTTTTAAAACTTCTGGCAAGCTGTTTTGAGACCTCCTCATCCTCAAGCGGAACAACAAAGGGCAGAAACTCAACAAGTGTCACTTCCGTACCGATTGTGTTATAAAAATATGCAAACTCTGAGCCTATTGCTCCTGAGCCAACCACAACCATTGACTTTGGTTGTTTCGGCAAAGTCATTGCTTCGCGATATCCAATAATCTTTTTGCCATCCTGTTTCAGGTTTGGTAATTCTTTGGAACGTGCTCCTGTTGCAATTATAATATTACTAGCAGAATACTCAGTAACCTTTCCTTTATCGTCGGTAACATCAACCTTTTTACCCGGTTTAATCTTTCCGGTTCCTTTAAGGTGATCTATTTTATTCTTTTTAAAAAGATATTCAATTCCTTTACTCATACCGGCAGCAACACAGCGACTTCGTTCCACCATTGCCTGAAAGTCAGGTTTCACAAGACCATCTACCTTCACACCGTAATTCTCGGCGTGCTTGATGTAATTATAGACCTGTGCACTTTTCAGTAGTGCTTTAGTTGGGATACATCCCCAGTTAAGGCAAATACCACCAAGTTCAGCTTTTTCAACAACAGCCGTTTTCAAACCGAGTTGTGATGCCCTGATAGCGGCAACATATCCTCCCGGCCCGCTTCCAATTATGATTATGTCGTAGTTCATCTTAGAATTGTTAAATTAATTTGCGAAATTATACTAAAACACTGAAACTTTGTGTTTGTAGAATAAATAATTTTCCCTTTGTTATAAATAACCGAAAAACGGCTGTAATGTTTATTTTTGCCGGACATTTAATATTTCAATATGATAGTCAATAAATTTGGAGGTGCATCAGTAAAAAATGCCGCTGCAATAAGAAGGCTTGCCGCAATATTAAGGAATCAGGATAACGACACCGTCATAGTCGTGTCGGCAATGGGAAAAACAACAAACAAGCTTGAAAAAATTGTTGCCCTAAAAACGGAAGGAGACGACAGTTTTAACGAAGCCCTCATCAGCCTGATGAACGAGCATACTGA
>Ga0256913_10001284_pt1 | contig 12968 bp, 12 predicted proteins | sample Axial_MatmetaG_FD_185970 | JGI IMG/M metagenome (GOLD analysis project Ga0256913, IMG submission 185970) | Deep-sea worm associated microbial mat communities from Axial Seamount, Juan de Fuca Ridge, Pacific Ocean - Axial_Mat | ecosystem: Environmental > Aquatic > Marine > Oceanic > Microbial...
GGGATCGGAATCGTTAATAATAAAGATACCTACTACTTGTACTTGTAGGTATTGTGCCATCTCGCTAACCACTCGATAAGACAGAGCATCTAAATCATTACTTGTTTCACGCAATATGGCACCAAACTTCGCCAATCCTTCTGTAATCCAGTGACGATCAGCCTCTTCTTTCTTACGTTTAGTTTCTTCATCCTCTTTTAGCTTAAGCTCGTCTCTTAGGTTTATCAATGATTTAGATAATTCATCCCTTGTATCCAAAATCTTCTCGTCCTGATATCGCCCCTCTCTTAAACGTTCAGTAAAATTATATACTTTTTTAGCCCGTTCTTTTTCAAGCTGCAGGCTGTTTTCCAATTCATTTTTCTTGTCGCTGTATATTTTCCCAAGTGCATAACCTAAAATTGCCAAAGAAACGATGACGATAAAATCGAAAATCCAATTTTCAGGGTTTGATTTATAATATTGGTAAAGACCGTATAACGAGAATTGGTAATCATTATTTAACATCCCATTAATGATAAACAGTAAGCGTACCAGCACACCTACCATAATACCGTAAATAGTTGTTTTTATTATAAGATCTTTATTGTCAGACGTATTCATTCTTCAGCATTTATTTAGCGACTAGAATTAGCGAAGCATTAATAACAACAGTATATGTTTATTTTACAAATACTGTACAAATTAGCAAAATTTATAAAAAAAAATGTAAATGCCAACTTTACTTGCAATTTTTTCTAAAATAATTTACTATAAATACTTTTCAATAATGTTGCCAAGTTTTTCAACAGAGTATGGTTTTGATAAAATTTCGTTAAAGCCGGCTTTATTCATCCGGCTACCATATTCCGCCGGATTGTGTGCGGTTAAAGCAATAATAGGTATTTTACTATATTCATCGGCCATCTCTGTACGGATATATTGAGCTGTTTCAATTCCATTCATCACAGGCATTTCGATATCTAAAAACACCATTCCAAATTCACTTTTTTCAATAGCATAAATCGCCTCCTGGCCATTCACAACAGACTCTGATTCAATACCGATACTATCAAGTGTGGAACTTAATAATAAGCGGTTTGAAAAAATATCATCAACTATCAGTATTTTTTTTGGCATAATAAGCCTTAAGTTTTGGTGTTTATATTTTGTAAGAAGTTGCTGTTTTTTTGAAAGGAATTAGAATTTGCTTTTCAACATTAAGGCATGTGCAGCTATTTTATTTAATGGCAAAACTGTATCAGCAGCATTTAGTTTCACTGCTTCTTTAGGCATACCATAAACTACGCATGAATCTTCGTCTTGTGCAATGGTTTTTGCTCCTGCTTCTTTCATTTCGAGTAAACCTTTTGCACCATCGTCCCCCATACCTGTCATAATAATCCCTATGGCATTGCTCCCTGCATACAATGCCGTTGAACGGAACAAAACATCGACAGAAGGACGATGCCTGTTTACTAAGGGGCCATCTTTTACTTCGACATAATATCGAGCACCACTACGGCGCAATAATGTGTGCTTATTTCCCGGTGCAATCAATGCCCTGCCTTGCAAAACGGAATCACCATCTTCGGCTTTTACCAATATTTGGCACAAATCATTTAAGCGTTCGGCAAACGATCGGGTAAAGTGTTCCGGCATATGCTGTACAATCACGATTCCTGGTGCATCAACCGGCATTTCCTCAAGGAACTCCCGCAAAGCTTCGGTTCCACCAGTTGAAGCACCTACCGAGATAACTATTTCGGTTGTTTTAGGCAAACTGTATCCTCGCCCTTTGGCAATTACCGCATCGGCTGTAAGTTTTGGTTTTACTTCTAAGGGTTTAGCTGCACGGTACGTTTTTCTTTTTAGTTTAGAAACAGCAGCGGCTTTTATAATATCACAAATTTTTATTTTTGATTCTTCAATAAATTCTTTTGTATGCATTTGTGGCTTGGTAACAATTTCTACCGCACCATACTCCAATGCTTTTAGTGCCGATTGAGTTCCTTTTTTTGTTAAACTAGATATAACCACCACAGGTATAGGATGTTGCGACATTATTTTCTTCAAAAAAGTAAGTCCATCCATTCTAGGCATTTCAATATCAAGCGTTATTACATCCGGTATTTCTTTTTGAATTTTTTTAGCTGCGATATAAGGATCCCCAGCAGTGCCCATTACCTCAATTTCAGGATCCATATTAAAAATCTCAGCTAATGCACTTCTTACAATGGCAGAATCATCTACTATAAGTACTTTTGTTTTTTTTATCATTACATACTGTCTTTCACAAACAAAACTATAAATTATTAAAGAGACTTACAATCATTTTAAAGCCACAATGAACAGGACATTATTTTTTTCCACCTACATATTTCTGTCTTACTTCTCCTGTTTCTGTATTAAAAATAATTTTTCTGCCAAGTTTTCCTCCAGTGCTGGAACTTACAACAGGTATCCCTATTTCAATAAGTGTATCTTTTGCCAAATGGATATTTCGCTCACCAATCATAAATTGATTAATATTAGTTGCTATTATTTCGGCTCCGCCAAATACTTTTGCTTTCATATTAGCTTTATGGCTCCCCAAGGCTTCTAAATTACTTATTAGCTTTTCAATTGCTATATTTCCATAACGCGGCGAAGCCAATCCCTGCCCATTCCATAAAGGAAGCAGATAGTGATTCATTCCTCCAATTTGCAGTATCGGATCAAACAAACACACAGCAACACACGAACCCAAAATTGTAGTAATTATTGAAGGTTCCGGACTTACGAAAATTGCACCGGGATATAAAAATTGTTTTGGTTTTTCCATATTATACCCGGTTAAAAAATTTCATCATCACTGTCAAAAATATAATCGCTGCCATCTGCCGAAAATGATTCTGCATCAGGCGTTAGTTCAGGAATTGTTATGATAAAGGTTGTTCCAACATCCTTTTTACTATCAATATCAATTTCGCCATTTAAAAAGTCCAACAAAGCTTTATTAATAGAAAGACCTAATCCATGACCCCGGTTAATTGAATTAATCCCGGTATCGAGCCGTTTAAACCGGTCGAATATAATTTTTTGATTGTTTTCCGATATACCAATACCAAAATCCTTAACAGTTATAGATAGTACTCCGTCTTTTACTTCACGACTTATTACAATCTTATTATTTTTACTGAATTTTATGGCATTCTCAACTAAATTTGACAATATCAGTCTTAGTTTTTCAGAATCTGTTTTAAAGAACAATTCATCTTTTTCAGCACCAACTTTTCTGAAATCAAAACTCAGTTTTTTCTTATCAGCTTCGTTTATAAACGACGCCATAACTGCTTCTATTAATGTATCAACGGTAACGTTAGATACTTCTAAAAAGAGTTCGCCGGCTTCAATTTCGGCAGCAGCAAAAATATTCTTCAACTGAAAATCAAGATTAAACGCTTCGGTATGAATCAAATCGGCCATTTTCATAACCCTATTCCAATCACCTTCTTTTACTGACAAAATATTTTTTGAAAGAATTACAATCGAGGTAAAAGGATTAACAATTTCATTTGTAATATTTGAAATAAAGTGGCTTTTTAGCGCCTCCGATTCGGCTAGTTTTGTATTGACATCCTTTAACTCAGTCGTTAGTTTCTCTAATTTTTTTAACGAATTCTTTTTTTCTTCAAATCTCAGCTTTAGTTCTTCTATTAGTAATTCATCAGTAATTTTAATATTGCTCATTTTCTATTTTTTTAAAGATATGCAATTATTTTCTTGTAAATATTGTTGGTTTAACCTGATTTAACGGAACATTGATATTTGTTATCGACTCAGAATGTCCTAAAAAGAGATAACCTCCCGGTTTTAAATGCCTACAAAGTTTGTTAATAACACTTTCTTGTGTTTCTCTATCAAAATAAATAAGTACGTTTCGACAAAAAATAATATCGAACTGTTCATGGATATTATAATTATTATCCATAAAATTTAAACGCTGATAATGTACTTTCTGCCTTAATTTGTTACTTATCCGTATTTGTTTTTTTGTTCTGTCTTTACTTTTTAAAAGATATTTGCGTTTCGTTTCTAGCGGAATCATCGATACCATTTCTTCTGAATATATGGCTGAATGTGCCAATTTCAAAACCCTGGTTGAAATATCGGTTCCCAAAATAGTAAAATCAAAACCCGGATGTGCTTCGAAGAACTCGCTTAGAACAATACCTAGCGTATAAACTTCCTGACCGCTGGAACAACCTGCACTCCACAGTTTTAAATTACGGGTATTGTTTGCCACATACTCCGGGAGTACATTTTGTTTCAAAAACTCAAAATGGGCAGGTTCTCTAAAGAAATCCGTTTTGTTTGTTGAAACCACATCCATCATATGGACAATTTCTTCTTCGCCTAGTTTGCTAAACACAAATTTGATATACTCAGCAAAAGTATAAATTTTTAAAGCCCTTAATCTTTTTTGTAGGCGGCTTTGCAACATTATCCGTTTAGCAGGAGGCATTTTAATACCGTATCGGGTATAAATAAACTGACTAAGGGTGTCAAATTCCTTATCAGATAATTTTGCCGCAAATATTCGTTGTAAATCTAATTCCTCCATATCTAATAGTTACACTTTACATCTTAAATTTTAAATTATGCATTTACTTTTGTTAGCCTATCGGCCTGTTGACCCAATATTTTAGCACCCGAAACAAGGTTTTCTGTGTTTGCCACATAACTTTGCGTTAAACTATTTAGCTTATGCCCATTCAGGGCTTTCATAACACTCTGATTTACAAGCCTGCGCTTTGCTTCGGCTACACTCAGCAACTCGCACATGGCTACTACATTATTCTCTTGCTTTGCATCAAACAATTTTCTTTCGAATCAGGTTTCCAAAATATCTCCTTGTGCAAAACGCTCAACTTTTTTATCGAACAAAACTTAAACCTTCATTAATTATTAAAATTTTTCAAATTCATCGTTCGCACTCTGCTCATCGTCTAGTTTAAATTTAAAACCTTGCGTCTGCACAATATCATCTTTCGTTTTTTCGGGTTCCAATACTACCGTTTTTTCGGGTTTTTCCGTATTTGCCTTTTCCGGAAACCGACTTTCTTTCTTACTTATTTTTTGATCGTCGTCAATTTTAAAAAAGTCTATTAGTTTTGTCAATTTATCTGCTAGCGAACTAAGTGCCTCTACATTTGTTGCCAACAGCTCAGCACTTCCTGCATTCTCTTGTGTAACATTATTTAATTGTTGTATTGCATTATTAATTTGCTCGGCACCTGCTTTTTGTTCAATACTGGCATTGGTTATTTCCTGAACTAACTGTGCTGTTTTTTTTATGTCGGGTGCAATTTTCTCTAATAATTGTCCGGATTTTTTTGCCACCCCAAAACTTTTATTGGTCAGCTCGTCTATTGCAGATGCAGCTGTTTTTGAATTTTCGGCTAATTTCCCTACCTCGGATGCAACTACACCAAAGCCTTTGCCATGAATGCCGGCACGAGCAGCTTCAACTGCGGCATTTAATGCCAAAATATTTGTTTGGAAAGCAATATCGCCAATGATAGATATTTTATTGGCTATCTCTCCCATCGACTTGGTTGTTTGGAGTACGTTTTTACCACTCGTTTCAATGCCATCAGCAGACCTACGTGCCATATCATCGGCCGCTTTGGCATTTTCTGCATTCTGTTCGATGTTTGCAGTCATCTCCTCCATAGAAGCAGACACTTCTTCGGTTGATGAGGCTTGTTCTGATGCACCTTTGGATAATTTAATTGCAACATTTGATAAATCATTTCCAGAGTTATATAACTGCCCGGTTGTTTTCTTTATACTGCTTATAATATTACTAAACCGGTTAATCATAGACTGCAAAGAGTCGCTTAACTCGCGTATCTCATCGTCCCCCTGATCCTCAAACTCTACTTTTAAATTACCTTTTGCGATACGGTTTGCTATTTTCGCCAGAATACTTATCCGATTTATTAATTTATTTGTATAAAAAAAGGTTATAAATACAGCAATTGACAGAATAGTTATTGCCACTAAAATTCGTTTTATAAGATTCACAAAACTCTCTTTTAAAACAACACTTTCAGGAATCGAAATTCGGATATGCCAAGGTGTTTTTAGAGTATTAAACTTTATAGGTACAAAAAATTTAAAATAGCCGTTCTCTAAAGTATTTTTTTGCTCGCCTAAATTCAGTAAATCGATATCACTTCCAGCATTTGCATAAACAGAATTAATATTCTGTCCTATATAGCCTCTATCTTTACTACTAGCAACTACTATTCCGTTACCTGTTACGATACTGATATCGGCAGAGCGATCAAATATAGAAGAATTCAGCACCAAATCTTGAATCCAATCAATAGTAATATCCACGCCTGCCAATCCTATAGTTTCATCATTAAACTTAATTTCGTGCCCATAGGTAATCATATAAATCGAATCTCCCTTTATCTCATCATAATACGGAGGTAAAATAAAATATCCTCCTCCCTTTTTTATTGTATCAATAATATTTGATTTAAAATGATAATCGAAATATTCAAAGGGCGAGAACAATCCTTTATACAACATACCGCCAAACAACACGAGGTTTTTATTTAAACTGTTTGTTTGTGGATTAATTATCCGACCGGGCAAAAAAATCGTGTAAATCTCTAATGCGTCCTTGTTTTTACTCAAAATTTCCTTTTGGATTTTGTTTATATCCGACATTTGCAAACTACTGATTCCTCCCTCAGTAAGCAAACTTGTTTGCAAATCGGCGAATACATCAATTGCAGAAAAAACTTTATTAAGTTTATTCTCTATATTGCGTGCATATAAATTAGCATGTGTTAATGCTTTTTCATTTGCAATTGTTATTGACAAATCATTGAACTTGATACTTGAAATAGTGATTAAAGCAATTATCGGTAAAACAATTCCAATAATAATTACGGTCAAAAAACTTTTTTTTATTGAACCTCTTTTTGTATCACTCATTTTAGACTGTTTTATTGTTAACATTCTTTAAAATTTCTCAAATTCATCATCAGCAGCATTACCATCTGCTCCAAGATTAAATGTAAAACCATCTATGTTTTTATTAAACTCTTGTTTTTCTTCAATTACTATTTCAGGTCTTAATTGCTTTTCAACTATTTGTTTTGGCATCTCTATTTCTTCTTCATGGGCAATATCCGGTTCGCCGGATATTTTAAAAAATGTAATCAATTTATTCAATTTATCAGCTAGTGAGCTAAGTGCTTCAACATTTATTGCCAACAATTCTGCGCTTCCTGCATTTTCTTGGGTTACATTATTTAATTGCTGCACAGCATTATTAATTTGCTCAGTACCGGCTTTTTGCTCTAAGCTTGCATTGGTTATTTCCTGAACCAACTGGGCAGTTTTTTTAATATCGGGTGCAATCTGCTCTAACAGCTGACCTGATTTTTTTGCAACACTAAAACTTTTATTGGTTAAATCGCCAATCTCAGTAGCTGCTTTTTTTGAATTTTCTGCAAGTTTACCTACTTCAGCAGCTACTACTCCAAAGCCTTTACCATGGATTCCGGCTCGGGCAGCTTCTACCGCTGCATTTAAGGCAAGTATGTTTGTTTGGAAAGCAATGTCGCCAATAATAGATGTTTTGTTTGCTATTTCGCCCATCGAGTTAGTAGTATGTATCACGTTCTTACTACTTTCCTCAATACCTTCGGCTGATTTCCGGGCTATTGCATCGGCAGCAGTGGCGTTTTCGGCATTTTGTTCAATGTTCGCGGTCATTTCTTCCATCGAAGCTGAAACTTCTTCTGTTGACGAAGCTTGTTCAGAGGCTCCTTCTGAAAGTTTTATCGCCACGTTTGATAATTGGCCACTTGCTTTATAAAGTTCCTCTGTTGTTTTTTTCACATTACCAATTATCCCTCTGAATTTATCAATCATAAATTGAAGAGAATCTGCTAATGTTCTTATTTCATCATTTCCTCCAACTTCAAACTCAACATCAAATGAACCGTCGCTAACTTTTTGAGCAACATCAGACAAACGGGAAATTCTTCCGGTTATTTTATTTAGAAACACTACCGCAATAAATAAGGTTACAACAATAAGAATTGTCGCAAATATTAATCTAAAAATTAAGGTTGTTATAGAATTTTTTATAATTACTTCTTGCGGAACGCTTAAGCGGACATGCCAAACAAGTCCTGTTTTTTCAAACTCTATTGGGATAAAGAATAAAAAGTCGTCATCCACTTGAACTATATGCAATTCATTCGACGTGCAGTAATTCAAGTCATCTTCTGAGCAATTGTCAAGGTTTTGAATACTTGTTCCTACTAAGTCTTCATTTTGATTGTTTCCTACAATAGTCCCGTTATCCGATACGATACAAATACCCGCCATGCCTCCGAACAAAGTTGTACTCTGCACAAAACTCTGAATCCAATCAATAGCAAAGTCAACCCCCAATAAACCTACTTGTTCCCCTTTGTTTTTTATATCCCTCCCATAAGAAATCATCAGATATTTTTTGCCGTCAACAACATCTTCATACGGATCGGACAACAGTACACCTTTGTTTTTTCTCATTCGAGCGAACACATCTGACTTAAATTCATAATTCCAATTATCCCATAAAAGAAGCTCGCCGCCTTTGTTGGCATTACCTATCATCACCAAATTTTCATTTAATTGCCCGGCAGGCAGGATAATTTTCCCCGGAATAAGATCTACATAAACTGCAAGTGCGTTATTATTGGCAAGAAGAAATTCATCCTGCATTTTATGAATACTTTCTACAGAGAATTTGAATTTACCATTTTCAGCAAAATTACTTCTGTAAACATCGGTTAGCGTATTTGCTGCAATAAAAACCTGACTCAGTTTTTCTTTTATATCATTTCTATAATCATTAGCTTGTGTAAGAGCTTTACTTTTGGCAATATCGATAGAGTATTGAGTAAATTTATTTGCTGAGACAATCATCAAGATAACCATAGGAATAAATATTCCCAACCCAATAATTAGTAATAATTTTTTTTTAATAGAACCTGTTTTTTTCATTGTGTTTGTTTAAATTTAACCACACCATTAATTACCAATTAAAAACAATATAAGCAACTGACGATCAACCATATTAAACCACAATCTCCTATTTTCAGGCAAAGGCAATAAGAGAATTAACAGGTGCTATTACAAGATTATTTTACAGTTATTGCCTCTGTTGCGGTATCATCATTGGCAATTTTTGTTTGTTCGGCATTAAACATCTTATCAATATCGAGTACCATAATAAATTTATCCTTGTATTTAATTACACCTGTTATAAAATCTGATTTAAATTTAATACCGACACTTAAAGGTGGAAGAATTTGCTTTTCGTCAATTTCTATTACATCATGTACCGAGTCAACAATAGCGCCTACTTCGGTAAAATCATCACCAATAAGCACTTCTAGCACAAGGATACATGTTTCTTTTGTGTATTCAGTTATCGGAAAATTAAATTTCATTTTTATATCCATCACACCAAGTACGCTTCCCCTTAAATTAATCACACCTTTTAAATAATCAGGAGATTTTGGAACTTTCGTTATAGGAATTAGTTCTAAAATATTAAGCAATTTACTAACATGCACGGCAAAACGTTCATCCCCTAACTGGAAAGTAAGGTATGAGTTTGTAGTTTGTAAAATATCGTCGTTTATCATAAAGCAATTAGTTTTTAAACGAAAATTCGTTAATGATTTTATTTGTATCAAGAACCAAGGCTATTGTTCCGTCTCCAAGAATGGTAGCACCGGAAATTATTTCGTGATTTTTATATAATTTACCTAAAGGTTTCAACACGGCCTGATATTCGCCAACAACACTATCAACTACAAGACCTATTCTTTTTTCTTCATATTTAACAAGTACTAATTGTTCTATATCTAAGGGTTCACCCGGAATATCAAATTCTTTTCTTAAATAATAAAAAGGTATCTGCTCACCATCGACCACAATAATATTATTAAAAGCGTTGCTAAACTGTTCTTTTTCGTAAGCATATATTTTATCAACCAAATTAAGCGGCATTACATATTTTGTATCGCCAATAACCACAAGCAAACCGTCAATAATAGATAATGTAAGTGGTAATTTAATGGTTATTGTCGTTCCTATATTTTCTTTTGATTCAAGATCAACAGTTCCTCTTATCTCATCGACTTTACGCTTTACTACATCCATACCTACCCCTCGGCCGGAAATATCGGTAATATTTTTAGCTGTTGAGAAACCCGGTATAAATATCAAATCGAGTATTTCCTTATTTGTATATTTTGCATCGGGTAAAATAAGCTCTTTTTCAATTGCTTTTTGCCTTACCTTATTGATATCGATTCCTCTTCCGTCATCTTGTATTTTTATCACCACGCTGGCACCGGAATAAAAAGCTTTAAAGTAAATCATACCTTGAGGTGTTTTTCCTGCATCTATACGCTCTTGCTCCGGTTCTATTCCGTGATCTACACTGTTCCGTATGATATGCATCAAAGGATCAGTTAAACCTTGAATCAATGTCTTATCAAGCTCTGTTTCAGCACCTTCAGTAATAAAATCAATGTTTTTATTAAATTCTGATGATAAATCTCTAATTAGCCTATGAAAGCGTGTAAGCATCGATTCAATAGGAATCAACGAAATACTAAATGCGGTGTCGCGCAGTTGGCGAGTAATATTTTCAATATTCTCAGATAGCTGATTCAATGCATACACTTGGTTTTCCTCTACATAAAGACTTAAGCTTGCTTGGGTAGTCACCAATTCTGAAACAAGGTTCATTAAATGATCGATTTTATCAGACGAAACCCTGATACTGGAAATAACATTTTCCTTAGTGAATATTTTAAGTTTTTCGTTTACATTCACCATCCTCGATTTTTTCTCTTCAAGCAAATCATTGACTAATGATGTGATAACGGCAGAGTCGAAATGGTTTTTTTCGCTATACAAGGACTGAATTTTTTCATTAAAGCCCTCGTTTGCAAGAACATCAAAATCAGCCACTTTAGTAATTTCAAGTTCACTATCGTCTTCAACAAAAATAAACACATCGTGTATGTCATTAATATTCTCCGAACTTACTAGAAATACCTCCCAAGCAGTATAGCATTTTGAATAATTGAATCTTGACAACAAAGGTACTTTAGCAGTTCTCGGAAAAACTTTTGTTTCGCCTAAGGTACATAACTCATCTATCAAATAAAGCGGATTTGTCCCATTATCCATTATAGATTCATTAGGAGCAAAATAGATATATATTGTTTGTTTGTCGCCATCCTGGTCTAATTCTTCCTCAGCCTCAGCTATCGGAATTTCAGTACCGCTACCTTTCAATATTGCTTCAACGCTACTAAGCAAGATTTCATTATTTTTGTTTATTTGTGGATCTTTTAAGGCATCAGGATCCAATAAGCTGCGCAAATGATCGACCGATGAAAAGGTAATACTCATCAAATCATCGGTTATTTTTAATCCACCGGTTCGTACTTCGTCATAAATTGTTTCTAAATTGTGCGTGAAGTTGCTTATATCGTCAAAGCCAAACATTCCGCCACCACCTTTTAAGGAATGCATTATCCGAAAAACTTCTCCGATCAACTCATTATTGGAAATATCTTTTTCAAGTGCCAATACGGCCTCTTCCAAGTTATTGATAAGATCTGTTGCTTCTTCAACGAATTTTTTCTGAAAATTATCCATAAGATAAAAAGATTATCTGATTAATCTTGAATTTTAATTAAGCCGAAACATACAGCTATTTTTTGTTATCCTTAAAATCAACGCATTACTTTATTTATTGCTGCTAAAAGCTTTGCCGGAACAAATGGTTTTATAATCCAACCCGTAGCTCCCGCATCCTTAGCTTCTATTTTCTTATCTCTTTGCGATTCAGTAGTCAAGAAAAGAATAGGAATTCTACCGTATGCTTCAATTTTTCGCACTTCGCGTATAAGCTCTATACCGTTCATATTTGGCATATGCAAATCAGTCAATAATAAATCAATAACTTTTCCATCAAAATGAGGTAAAGCATCTGTACCATCAATGGCAATTATTACATTATATCCTGCATTTTCTAAAGTAAAACTTACAACTTCTCTAATGCTTTCAGAGTCATCTACAATTAAAATTGTCTTAGCCATAATTATTTAATTATTTTTATCTTTTTTGTTTATAGTGATTTTATAATATTTGAAAACCCCGTGATGTTTATTAGTTTCATAATATCTTTAGGGATATCTAAATTAAAAGTAATCTTTTTTTTATGCCGCAAACAGGTTTTTTTCAGCGATAATAACAGTTGTATCGCAGCTAAATCAAAAGCAACTACATCCCCCACATTAACTTCGAGATTGTCGTATTCTTTTTCGGCCTCTCTAAATTTGGCAACTATCTCATTTAAATTGTTTATACTCAAGTCACCTGCCATGTAAAGCCTAGCTAGCTTGTCGCCTTTTTTGGGTGCTTGTATTTTAAATTTGAGATCTCTCATTTATTTTCTCGTTTTGTTCATTTATTAAAAAAATTCTATATCGTCTTCATCTTCTTTTTCATCATTATCATTCGCATCTTCATCATTCACAATTTTACCATGTATGTTCCGCTGGCTTTCCATAGTGTACCTGTCTGTAAGGCTTTGCAGATTGTCTCTGTCGTCTAGGTTTAACGAATCTGAATCAGACTTAATCGTGAGATAAATATTATTCAGTTCAATAATTATCTCTTCTATAACCTGTTCAAAGAAATCGTAATATTTCACTTTCTCTATCGAGGTCTGAATGTTCATTGCCAATTGGTTTCCTGATTGTTTATTTTCCTCAAGAATTTCTTCGACTACTGAATTGTCCTCGTTTAACGCTTTAACAATTGAATAAATGCTATCAGATATTTTTTCCAGATTTTGTTTAAACCCTTTTTCATAATCATCTTCAACTATAGCA
>Ga0256913_10001285_pt1 | contig 12956 bp, 8 predicted proteins | sample Axial_MatmetaG_FD_185970 | JGI IMG/M metagenome (GOLD analysis project Ga0256913, IMG submission 185970) | Deep-sea worm associated microbial mat communities from Axial Seamount, Juan de Fuca Ridge, Pacific Ocean - Axial_Mat | ecosystem: Environmental > Aquatic > Marine > Oceanic > Microbial...
CACTTCACGCGATAGTGAAGATATGACACTACTAGAACTCATAGATAAGACCTCTACAGCATTTGGCAAACGACTACTCAAAGAGCGACTTCTCAATCCCATATGTGATAAAGAGATATTGGAGTCTAGGTATGATCTAGTAGATAAGGTACTACCTTTGATAGATAGATTTGAGACACATCTCAAGCAGATATATGACTTAGAGAGGATATCTAGGCGTATCAAACTCCATAAACTCCATCCAGTAGAACTCACCTATATCTATATGTCACTCGAATCAATAGTCTCACTCATAAGAGATGCTCAAAGTGAGGATATATCTATAGATAGTAGGCTACTAGATGAGACTATAGAGATGAAGCAGACACTTGAGAGGACATTTGATCTTGATAAGTGTGCTAAGTTTCGTATAGAGCAGATAGATGATAATCTCTTCACCCAAGGCATCTACCCAAATATAGACCGTATATTGGATAGACAGCTCAAAGAGATCTCTAAGTTAGATAAAGTAGCCTCTCATATAGATAGCTTTTTTGAGAAAGATAATAGCTCAAATGGACTCAAATATACCTCTATAGGCTACTTAGAGAGTGAGGGGTACTATATCAATCTTACAAAAAATCGCTTTACTCTGATAGAGAAAAATCTCAAAGAGTCATTTGTTACTATAGATAAAGAGCATCACTTCTTTAGAGACTTTAGCTACAAACATCTCAAAAATTCAGTCAAGATACACTCAGAGCTACTAGAGAATATCACTCGTGATTATGAAGCTAGGCAAGTTAAGCTTATCAGTTTAGTAAGGCAGAGATATATAGAGTCTCTTGATATGTTGGAGAATAGATTTTCACTACTACTAGATAAGCTTATAGAGACTATCGCCCATATAGATGTAGCTATCTCTACAGCCAAAGCAGTAACTACTATGAATTTAACTAGACCTATGATAGTAGATGATGATCTCTATGAGGTGATAGGGCTAAGACACCCTATCATAGAGGCAAATGAGCAGAGTGGTATATATATACCAAATGATATATATCTAGGTAAAGTAGATGATACCACCCATAACCACATCACCCTAAATGCAAGTGATGGTAAAGATATCAATGGCATACTCCTATATGGTATCAACTCCTCTGGCAAATCATCACTGATGAAGAGTATAGGTATATCAGTAGTGATGGCACAAGCGGGGTTTTTTGTACCTGCTGTGGAGATGAGATTTGGACTATACGAGAAGATATTTACCCGTATAGTATCTAAAGACAATCTATATAAAGGATTGTCCACATTTAGTGTAGAGATGATGGAACTCAAAAATATATTTAATCGTGCAAATAGCCACTCACTAGTACTAGGCGATGAGATCAGTCAAGGTACAGAGACCACTTCAGCTTTAGCGATAGTCTCTAGTGCTATACTCAAGCTCTCTTCACTAGGTAGCCACTTTATCTTTGCTACTCATCTACATCAACTAGGCTCTATCCCTCAGCTTAGTGATCTAAATGGAGTGATATTTTTACATCTAGGTATACACTATGATGAGGCATTAGATAAACTTATCTACAACCGTGTACTACAGTTAGGTATGGGTGATAGTCTATATGGATTAGAGTTTGCAAGATCACTACATATGGATAGTGAATTTCTATCCAATGCCAATCTCATCAGAGATACTCTACTACATACCCCAAGTGAGCTCAAAAGGCTCAAACGCCAAAAGAGTAGTAGATATAACAAAAATCTATATATAAGCAAGTGTGCATTGTGTGATGAGGGTGTAGATGAGGTACACCATATCAGAGGTCAAAAAGAGGCAGACTCCAAAGGACAGATAGATCACTTCCACAAAAATCACAAATACAATCTAATCCCACTATGCAAAAAACATCATGACTTGGTCCATCAAGGTAAGATAATCATATCAGGATTTATGATGAGTGATGAGGGGCTGAAGCTTCACTATAGTGTGGTAAAATAGAGTTGAATAAAAACTCTTTGCAAATATCCATTTTGAGGAGTAGGGACTTTAATCCCATAAATAATAATGAGGAGTAATATATGAATGAAGTTATTTGTCCAAATTGCAACAAGGCTTTCAAGGTAGATGAAGCTGGATTTGCTGATATTCTCAAGCAAGTTCGAGATCGTGAATTTGAGAAGGAGTTGGCAAGTAGGTTGGAACTTGCCAAGAAGGAGAAAGATGATGCAGTTAAACTTGCAGAGGCAAAAGTCAAGGCATCTCTACAAGAGGAACTTGCCCAAAAAGATAAGTTGCTTACTAAAAAATTGGCAGAGAAGGAGTTGAAACTCTCCAAATTGGAATCAAAAATTAAAAATGCAGAGACAGAGAGCAAACTTGAGATTACGAAAGCTATTGAGGAGATTGCAAAAGAGCGTGATAAACTGATCTATGATTTGGAAGAGAAAGAGAGAGAGAAGGTGAGTGCAGTTAAACTTGCAGAGGCAAATATCAAAACTGCCCTACAAGAGGAACTTGCCCAAAGAGATAGACTACTTGCTGAGCTAAAAGCAAAAAGTGATACCCAATTGGCAACAAAATTGGCAGAGAAGGAGTTGAAACTCTCCAAATTGGAATCAAAAATCATAAATATAGAGACAGAGAAGAGAGTTGAGATTTTAGAGGCTACCAAAAAACTCGAAAAAGAGCGTGATAAATTCAAATATGATTTGGAAAAAAAAGAGACAGAAAAAGAGTTGTTAGAGAAGACGATCAAAGAAAGATTCGCAGTACAACTTGCTATAAAGGATGATGAAATTGATCGTTTGAAGGATTTCAAGCAGAAACTCTCAACAAAGATGGTCGGTGAAACTCTAGAACAACACTGCGAAGTTGAATTCAATAAACTACGAGCAACAGGTTTCCAAAATGCCTATTTTGAAAAGGATAACGATTCAAGAGGAGGTACTAAAGGTGACTATATATATAGAGAGACTGATGAAGATGGAAATGAAATCATCTCCATTATGTTTGAGATGAAAAATGAAAATGATCAGACTGCAACAAAGAAGAGAAATGAAGATTTTTTTTCAAAATTGGATAAAGATCGCAATGAAAAAGGTTGCGAATATGCAGTTTTAGTATCTCTCTTGGAGTCAGATAATGAATTTTACAATACAGGTATAGTTGATGTCTCTTATAAGTTTAAAAAGATGTATGTAGTTCGTCCACAATTTTTCATCCCAATCATTACACTTCTTAGAAATGCTGCTATGAACTCTATGGAGTATAAAGCAGAATTGAATTTGATGAGAAATCAAAATATTGATATTACAAATTTTGAAGAGAAAATAGATACTTTCAAAAAAGGTTTTGCTAGAAATTATGAGTTGGCTAGTAGAAAGTTTAAAACAGCTATTGATGAGATCGATAAGACAATTAACCATCTCCAAAAAACAAAAGATGCTCTATTGTCATCAGAAAACAACCTAAGATTGGCCAACAATAAAGCAGACGACTTAACTATCAAAAAATTAACACATGGCAATCCCACAATGAAATCAAAATTTGATGAGCTATCAAAATAGGAAAATATAATCCCAAATTATCTACTATATAATTTGGGTGTAGTAGTTATTGGTATAGTTAGTTAATCACCCCCTAATAAGCTTTTGGATATAATCGCGGTTATTTTGGAGGTGTGTTAATGGCGAAAAGAGTATTGGTAAAATTTTCTGGTGAAGCACTAGCAGGTGAAGATGGATTTGGGATAGATCCAAATATAGTCAAGTATATAGTTTCTGAGATCAAAGAGTTGGTCGATAATGGTGTAGAAGTTGGTATAGTTGTCGGTGGTGGAAATATAATTCGTGGACTTAGTGCTTCTCAAGGTGGTGTCATTAGTAGAACTAGTGGTGACTATATGGGTATGTTGGCTACTGTCATAAATGGTGTAGCTATACAAGAGGCACTAGAGCATATAGGTCTTGAGGCTCGTCTTCAGTCTGCTATAGATCTCAAAGAGATTGGAGAATCATTTATAGTAAGAAGAGCTAGAAGGCACTTGGAGAAGGGTAGAGTGGTTGTATTTGCAGGTGGTACAGGAAATCCATTCTTTACTACAGATACCGCGGCAACACTTAGAGCTTCAGAGATAAATGCTCAGATGATAATCAAAGCTACAAAAGTAGATGGTGTATACGATAAAGATCCTCATAAGTTTGATGATGCAGTGAAGATGGATAGACTTAGCTATGACCAAGCATTGGAGGATCATATCAAAGTCATGGATGATACATCTATAGCATTAGCCAAAGAGAATCAACTTCCAATAGTCATTTGTAACATGTTTCACAAAGGAAATCTACTTGCTATCATCAATGGTGATACAGCAGGTTGTTCTATCGTAAGCTAACATATCGTAAGCTAATACAATAGAGATCATATCAGAATAGTAAGGAATACAATGAGAGTAGAACAGATAACAGCAGAGGCACTAAAGAGAGTCAATTTTGATAGATATCTTCTAGCTAGTGCAGTAGGTAAGAGAGCAAAAGAACTTGCAAATGGTGCACAACCATTGATAGAGTATGACTATAAGAGAACTAAATATACAGATATAGCTCTTTGTGAAATTGCCGAAGGTAAAATTATAGTTGAATTAGAGAGTTAAATTTATGGACGCTTTTTTGGATAATTTGAAGGAGATCCGTACTACACAAGAGGCTATAGCACTCCTATATGATACACTTCCTAGTAGAACTCAACTAGTCGAAAAAGCGTTAGATTTGGCTATAAAAGCACATGATGGTCAAAAGAGAAAGAGTGGTGAGCCATACATAGTTCACCCTATATTGGTAGCTACTATTACTGCTGTGGTAAGTGCAGAGGAGATTATGGTGATAGCTGCACTACTGCATGATGTGGTAGAGGATACATCATATACACTAGAGGATATAAAAGAGCTATTTGGAGCAGATGTAGCACATATAGTAGATGGTCTTACCAAGATAGTAGCTATGCGTGATGAGAAGTTGGTACCGTCAGGTTCAGGAGATAAGCTTATTAGATCTGCTCTGACTTTTCGTAAAATGCTGATTGCTTCTATCAAAGATGTAAGAGTGCTTGTCATTAAGCTGTGTGATAGACTTCATAATATGCTCACGCTAGATGCCCTTGCTGAAGAGAAACAGAGGAGAATAGCAGAAGAGACATTGGTAGTCTATGCTCCTATAGCCCACAGACTAGGTATCTCAAGATTGAAAAATTCACTAGAGGATCTTAGCTTCAAATATATCTATCCTGATGATTATGCAAAGATAGATGGGTATATCAAATCAAATAACCAAACCCTACATATAAAGCTCAATGAGTTTGTGCATAAGGTAAATACAATTATGCATACAAATGGCTACCATCGTGAGGATTTTGAGATATTTGGACGGGTAAAACACTACTACTCTATATATCTCAAGATGCACCGCAAGGGTATTACTATAGAGGAGGTTTTGGATCTCTTGGCTATACGGATCATTCTCAAAGAGCCTATAGATTGTTATAGGGTATTGGGGTTGCTTCATCTTGATTTTGTACCTCTTATATCTAGGTTCAAAGATTATGTGGCACTACCCAAAGAGAATGGATATCAGACTATACACACTACACTATTTGATGATGATGGGATAGTAGAGGCACAGATAAGAACCAAAGATATGCATAGATTGGCAGAGTATGGGATAGCTGCACATTGGAAATACAAAGAGGGTGTAGAGAAGGTAAATCTTGAGTGGCTTGAGGCGTTAAATTATCAGAATGAATCTATAGTAGAGTTTTATGAGTTGGCAAAAACAGATCTATTTAGTGAAGATATAGCTGTCTTTTCACCAAAGGGTGACTACTACACACTACCAAAAAATTCATTGGCATTAGATTTTGCCTATGCTGTTCACTCCGAGATAGGTATGAGGGCTAGTTCTGCACTCATCAACAAGAATAAATCTTCACTACTCACTATACTTAAAAATGGTGATATAGTAAATATACTTACTGATGGTGATGTAAGATTACACTGCTCATGGGTAGATACTGTCAAGACATCTAAAGCCAAAGATGGTATACGAAGTAGCTGTAGAGTCAGGATCAAAGAGAGTGATGAACTTAGTGCTTACAATATATTAGCAACTCTACTCAAACATGATGCCGATGAGATAAAGAGTGTCATAAGTGAACTAGGATTGACGCAGAGTATATTTAAGTTGCCTACATATATTGACTACTACAAAGAGGTGATACATCAGATAGCACAATATCTTGGTAAAAAGCAAGTTCGCTTTTGGGAACTGATGAAGAGAAGTTATAAAAAACCTATAGTAAAAGAGATAGACCACTTTCAATTTTATATCAATAGACCAGTGGATAATATAGAGTTTGACTACTGTTGTCACCCTAAAGTAGGAGATCAGATAGTAGCATTTTATAAAGATAGCAAAGTTACAATACATCACAAACTTTGTAAAAAAGCTTATCAGATGATAGTAGATAAAGAGGATATGATATTTGTAAAGTGGAAGAGCAATAAAATGTCAAGATATCGTCTCATTATAAGTCTGCTCAATCGTAAGGGAGCATTGGCTGATCTACTAGGTAAGCTCTCTATACTCAATCTAAATATCACTAGTATAGAGTTGGGTATCAAGAGTAGTGATACTGCAGAGTATTGTCAAATAGAGGTAGAGAGTGTAGAGAGTAAAAAGTCTATACTTAAAGAGCAGATAGCTCAGAGGTTTAAACTGATAGATATCATCTCTCTTGATGATGCATACAATTAAAATAGTCAAAAGGTAGCAAATATTATGATACAAAAAATAATGGATGAGATCACTAGAGGTACAGCTGAGATCATAGATGTAGAGCGGATAGAGAGACTTATAAGCGATTATCTTGAGAGTGGTAAGAGCTACAAGGTCAAAGTAGGATTTGATCCTACCGCTGCTGATCTGCATCTAGGTCATACAGTGCTATTGCAAAAATTGGCTACATTTCAAAAGTATGGAGCCTCTGTACAGCTACTCATAGGTGATTTTACAGCTATGATAGGTGATCCTACAGGCAAGAGTGAAACACGCAAAAGATTGGATAGAGATACAGTATTAGAGAATGCCAAGAGTTATCAAGAGCAGGTATTTAAGATACTTGACCCCTCTAAGACTGAGGTGGTATTCAACTCCAAATGGCTAGATGCTTTGGGTGCTGATGGGCTTGTGGCTCTTACTACTCTATTTAGTGTAGCGAGGATGTTGGAGAGAGATGATTTTGAGAAGAGATACAAATCTGGTCAAAATATCTCTATATCTGAGTTTTTATACCCTCTACTACAAGGGTATGATAGTGTAGCTCTAAAGAGTGATATAGAGTTAGGTGGTACAGATCAGAAGTTCAATCTCTTGATGGGTAGACAGCTACAGAGATCATATGAAGTTGGTAAAGAACAAGCGATATTGATGATGCCTATACTAGAGGGGTTAGATGGTGTACAGAAGATGAGTAAATCTCTAGGCAACTTCATAGGTATCACAGAACCAGCTAAGGATATCTATGCCAAAGTACTATCTATCTCTGATGAGTTGATGTGGAGATACTATGAGCTACTGAGTGAAAAGTCACTAGATGAGATAGAGCAGATCAAGATAGATGTATCAAATGGAACACTTCATCCTAAAGTTGCCAAAGAGAATTTGGCACTAGAGATAACTGCACGATTTTATAATGAAGAGTCTGCTACTATCGCTAAAGAGGAGTTTGATAATGTATTTAAGTCCAATCAGCTACCAAGCGATATCAAAGAGTTTGATTTAGAAGCTGATATATGGATATGTAAAGCATTGGTAGATGTAGGTATAGAGCCATCTACATCTCAAGCTAGAAGAGATATCAAGCAGGGTGCTGTTCGTATAGATCAGATAAAAGTAAGTGATGAGAAGATGAACCTAGATGCAGGAGAGTATATCTTGCAGGTGGGTAAGAGAAAATTTGCAAAAGTAAGGATCAAGTAGTATGTCATTCAAACCTTTCAAAATCGGAAAACACACTATAGAGAAACCTATCATCCAAGGTGGTATGGGTGTAGGTATATCATGGGATAAATTAGCAGGAACTGTGAGTAAAGAGGGGGCTTTAGGTGTCATTAGCTCTGTAGGTACAGGTGTATATGAAAATCGTAAATACTCTACTAAGCTACTCAAAGATATGAGACCTTCAGAGGCAGAAAACTTCTATTCGGCAAAGGCACTACATGCTATATTTAAAAATGCTAGAGAGATATGTGGTGATGCACCATTGGCTTGTAATGTACTCTATGCATCTGTAGATTATGATCGTATAGTCAAAGATGCTTGTGAAGCTGGAGCAGATATGATCATCACAGGTGCAGGACTTCCACTTACTATGCCAGAGGCTACCAAGGATTTCCCAGATGTAGCACTCATACCTATAGTATCTACTGCAAAAGCTCTCAGGATACTGTGTCGCAGATGGAAAAAGACACATGGCAAACTACCAGATGCTGTCATAGTAGAGGGACCACTTAGTGGTGGACACCAAGGCTTCAAATATGATGAGTGTTTCTTGCCCGAAAATCAATTGGAGTCTATATTGCCTCCTGTAGTGGAAGAGGCAAGAAATTGGGGTGATATGCCTATCATAGCAGCAGGTGGTATATGGGATCATGATGATATAGCCAAGATGATAGAGTTGGGTGCTTCAGCAGTGCAGATGGGTACTAGATTTATAGGTACTATAGAGTGTGATGCTCATGAAAATTTCAAACAGGTGATACTCAATGCCAAAGAGGAGGATATCAAACTTCTCAAGTCACCTGTAGGGTATCCAGCTAGAGGTGTCAAGACAAATCTACAAACTATGATAGAGGAGAAGAGAGCACCCAAGATATCATGTGTATCCAACTGTGTAGCACCATGTAATCGTGGAGAAGAGGCTAGAGTGGTGGGATACTGTATAGCAGATAGATTGAGTGATGCTTATGATGGTATGGTGGAGTCAGGACTATTCTTTACAGGTGCAAATGGATATAGGTTGGATGAGATTATCACTGTCAAAGAGTTGATAGATCTACTAATGAGTGAAGAGAAGTAGATATTTTGAAAAATATTTTTCTTTTTTTTCTGCTTCTGATTGTTGGTAGTAGCTCTATATATGCTACTAGCACATTAAAAAAAGTAGAAACCAAGAATCATCAGCTTTATCTACACTTCTCCTCATATGTCAATAAAAACTATGTCAATAAAATAGTATTGAGTAATCCATCTAGAGTAGTGATAGATATCAAAAATACACATTTAAAAAATAGTTCGGTGGTATCAAATCTCTCATCAAATGGAGTGAGATCTTTTAGTATAGCCCAACGAAAAAATAGTACTGTTCGTATCGTAATAGAGACGGAAAAACCTTACAAGAGTAGGGTATATCAACCTATGGCATCTCGTAGTATCATCATAATATCTCTTCCTAAGAGTGGTGCGATTACCCCTCCACAAAATAACCAGATAGTCAAAGAGGGTGATATAAGCATTAGCTCTATATTGAATAAAAAAAATAAAAATAAAAATAAAAATAAAAAAGTTGAACCCAAGCAGGAGCAAGAGGCTACTATTATGGAGTCTATATTTGGAAAATCTAAAAATAGATCTTATGACGGGAGTGGCAATCCAAGAAAAAAGGGTTATACTATTGTTGTGGATGCAGGACATGGTGGACATGATAGTGGGGCTATTGGTTCTAAAAAATATTATGAAAAAACACTTGTTTTGCAGATAGCCAAAAGAGTATATAGGCACTTGAGAAAGAGGGGCTACAATGTCAAAATGACCCGCACAAATGATAAGTTTATCAAGTTAAAAAACAGAACAAGATTTGCCAATAGAAATAAAGCTGATATCTTTGTCTCTATACATGCTAATGCAGTAGGAAATAGAAGAAGAGCAAAGAAAGTTCATGGGGTTGAGACATACTTTTTGCAGACTACAAGAAGTGCTAAATCTCAACGAATAGCGGCTATAGAGAATAGTGTTGTGTTGGATAAAAATGACTATCTAAGCAACAATGTCATACTTGAAGCTGTACTATCTGGTCCAAAGATAGAACTCTCACATAAATTGGCTATAGATGTACAGTCGAAGATCTTGAAAAATCTTAGACATAAGTATAGGGGTGTCAAGGATGGGGGTGTAAAACCAGCACCATTCTGGGTACTAGTAGGAGCCCAAATGCCATCTATATTGGTCGAGGTAGGGTATATTACAAATCCATACGAGAGAGCGAGATTGTTTAGCCCAGCATATCAAAATAGAATAGCGATAGGTATAGCAGAAGGTATAGCAAACTATCTAGCAATTAGAGAGAGAGAGTTTTATTGATTTAGTGCTTCTGCTATCAACTCTATAGGGTTTTTGAACACCACATCTACATCTGCTTGGTGTAGTGAGTTGCTTATCTGCATACGACATGCACTACACTCTGCACTCACTATCTTTGCTCCTGTATCTGCTATCATAGCTGCTTTTGGTTTGCCTGCTGCTTCGGCTAGATGGTATTTTTCTGTCTGCATAGTCACTCCACCAAATCCACAACATCTATCACTATCGCTCATCTCTGTGATAGTATAGTTTTGAGAGAGTAGCTCTCTAGGTTCTCTATGGATATTTTGTACCTTTTTGGCATGACATGCATCATGATATGTGATGGTATCGCTAAAATTTTTGCCTTTTTTGGCAAGTATCTCTTTGAGATTTGTCTCTTGCTCTAGCCATTGGGTCGCCATAAATATCTTTTTGCTAAGTTCTCTTGCTCTATATGCCCAATCATACATACCTTGGTTGGTGAAAAATACTTCCCAATCATGACTGATCATCGCACTACAGGTAGCCTCTGGTACGATGATGGCCTCTACACTATCTATAAAACTCTCAAAATACTCTATATTTTTTTTGCTTAGGGTCTCCACTGTATAGAAATCCCCCGTGAAGTATGCAGGTGCAGAGCAACAGAGCTGATCTTTGGGTATGAAAGCATCTATACCTAGACTCTCTAGTATCTCTATTAGGCTATCACCTATGGTAGTATAGTTGTAGTTGGCCAAACACCCTATAAATATAGCTACCCTTCTCTTACCTCCATGATCTACCTCTTCAGGGTAGCTCTTTAGGAAGCTTATTTTGCTTAGTGATGGCAAGAGTCTTCCACTCTTGATGATAGGCATTTTAAATCTTGGTACCATTCCACCTCTCTTGGACTCCTCACTGAAGCCACAAGTACGAAATGTATAACCTAGCTTCATCATCAAATCCATCAGCCATCTATGGCGAAGTAGTGTGAAAAATAGTCTCTTGAACCATGCTATACCAAACTTATCCGCTATATCTGCTCTAACCTCCTCTATCACCATATCAGTGGGTAGAGAGTTGGGGCATACATCAGTACAAGCAGTACACAAAAAACAGCTCTCAAATATATCTTTGGCATTTTTATCTAACTCTAAATCACCTCTTTGATATGCCCCCAATAGATCTATAAAACCTCTAGGAGATGTCACTTCATCAGGGTTTATTTGATGTATAGTACATACAGGTATGCACTTACCACATTTGATACACTCATCACTAGTGTTGCTAAAATTGAAGATATCTTCAGGTTTTTTCAATGATTGTTCCTTAATCTATACTGTCTTGGAGAAGCTCTTTTTGTTACTGCCATACTTTTTCATATAGGCATCAAAAGGCATAGCTATATTTCGTATAAGTAGAGTACCTGTAGGAGATACTGATATCTTCTCATCTGTTATAGTGACTAGATCGCCATCTACAAACTCCTCCAAAGCCTCTAGTGCATCAGCAAAATATCTACCAAATACTACATCATGCTCTCTCTCCACTCTAGCTATATCTATAGAGAAGTTTGCCATAAGCTCCATGATAACAGCTTGGCGGAGCATATCATCACTACTTAGCTCTATACCCTTCTCAAATGGCAATCTCCCACTATCTATAGCCTCTTCATATAGTTTCATATCTTTGGTATTTTGAGCATAATATCCTACACCCTCACCTATACTTGTGAGACCTATACCCACTAAGTTGGCTCCACCCTTGGTAGTATAGCCTTGGAAGTTTCGGTGGAGTTCTCCCTTTTCGATAGCGGCAAATAGCTCATCTTCAGGTTTGGCGAAGTGATCCATACCTACCATTTTGTAGCCATTGTTCTCAAAAAACTCTATAGTGTAGCTAAATATCTGAAGCTTGATATCAGGGGTAGGTAGTGTTGTCTCATCAAACTTACGCATAGTCTTTTTGATCCATGGCACATGAGCATAGTTAAATACTGCCAATCTATCTGGATTTAGTGAAAATGCTAACTGTAGAGTCTGTTTGAAACTCTCAAATGTCTGATATGGAAGTCCATATATGAGATCTATATTGATACTCTCTATACCATATTTTCGTGCCAAATCTACCGCTTTTTTGGTGAGATCATATGGCTGTATACGGTGTATCTCTTTTTGGACTTTGGGGTCAAAGTCTTGTACTCCAAAGCTGATACGGTTAAATCCATGTTTTTGAAATACTTGCATCTGCTCTTCATTGAAAAATCTAGGGTCTATCTCACAACTGATCTCAGCATCACTGCTCCAGTTTGGAAATTTCTCTTTGATGTAGCTGACTATCTCATCTAACTCAAATGCTTTGTAGAATGTAGGAGTGCCCCCACCAAAATGAAACTGTATCACTTCACGAGATGAGTCTATATGTGAAGCCAATATATCTATCTCTTTTTTAAGATATACTATATAGTCGCTTAGTCTCTCCTCTTTTGATGTAAATACTACATTGCACCCACAGAAATAACAAGCACTCCTACAAAAAGGTAGGTGTACATATAGGGATAGTTGATTTTTGCCCTCATCCAAATGTCTAAGGTAGCT
>Ga0256913_10001286_pt1 | contig 12948 bp, 8 predicted proteins | sample Axial_MatmetaG_FD_185970 | JGI IMG/M metagenome (GOLD analysis project Ga0256913, IMG submission 185970) | Deep-sea worm associated microbial mat communities from Axial Seamount, Juan de Fuca Ridge, Pacific Ocean - Axial_Mat | ecosystem: Environmental > Aquatic > Marine > Oceanic > Microbial...
GGCACTCATTGAGTGTCGCTTTTTTTATTTATAATCTTGATTTGTTTCAAAGCTAACAATAATAAGTGTTACAGAAGTTTTGAGCCTAAATTTTGTCTATTAAGCCGGCTTCATTAGCTAACAGCCATTTTTGCCTGTTACGCCAAATAATACATGTATTATCCATGATATTCACCTGCCACAACAGCACAATTACTACAGATACTGAAACAAGTTCAGGGTAACCTAACAGGTCTTCCCGATTCGTACCTCATCGGGATAAACTTCTCAACCTGGTATACAAAAAGCCCCCACTATCGTGGAGGCTTTGTTGCCCGACCAGGTCTCGAACCTGGACTCTTCTGAACCAGAATCAGATGTGTTGCCAATTACACCATCGGGCAATAGGGGCGCAAAAGTAATTATTTTTTAAACTTAGTCAAGTAATAGCAAAAAAAGATTTAAAAAAACTACCTCAGTTGAAGCCACTTCTTCTTTTTTATACCTCATTAATGATTTAGTTACATTTTAACACCTGCTCCATTTGATATTTTGCAGCATCAACATTAGGGCCTGCTGTTACTTTTTTGTAATTGGTACATGCATTAGCACTGTCGCCATTACCTTCATAAGCCTGAGCTAAAACAAAGTAAATACCATTCTTGTCGCCTTCGCCTTTTAATGATAATGCTTTATTGGCAGTTTCTATCCCTTTACTAAATTTTTTAGAAGCATTATATGCCAAAGCCATATTCAAATAAAGATCAGCATCACCGGCACCATATTTCAATGCATCATTGAAGTAAGTAATCGCTTTAGCTGAGTTTCCTTTTCCCAACTGCTCACCACCTGCTTTATATAAACCAAGATAGGCCATCTTTTTAGCTTTAACAGCTCTTTTAGCCAATTTTGAATTACTTGCTCCCAGGGCGATAGCCTGATCAGCAAATTCCATCATTTTAACATAATCACCTTGATCTTTAGACACATTCTCTTTTCCTAATAATGCTCTGATACATTTTGGATTCTTGGCAAGTGCTTTATCAAACTGAGCCATTGCACCTTTGTAATCTTTGCTTTTGATTAAACTGTTTCCATGACCGGAATAGATCTGCGGAATAATCGATTCAAACTTTTTAGCTGATTTGGTATCGCCTACCTTTTTTGCAAAAGCAGCACCTTCTTCAAGAATGGTTACAGCATCATCATATTTTTTCTTTTTATAAAGCGTTACACCATAATTCTTATAAGCTTTCATTAGTGCTGTTTGTGCACTTGATGTCATATCAGCAGCTTCATCACCAGCTTTATTTCCCATCTCGACTGTTTGTTTCAGTGCCGGGATGGCAAGTGCATAATCTTTAGCTTTATAAAGCTCAATGGCTTCATTATACTTCTGTCCTACTGCTTCTACCGACTGCGCAGAGACTGAAAAACCAAGGAAAATCATTCCCAACATCATCACAACTTTTCCGTACAATTTCATAATCAATTCTATTTTATTAAATTAGTAAATACTTTTATAAAAAGTGGCGCAAGATACAAATATTATTTTATGATGAAATTCAATTTTTTTGTTAAACAATTTTAAAATAAAAAAAGCCCCGACTACAATGTAGTCAGGGCTTAAAAAAAACAAAAATGTTTTTATTCCGGGTGGATAGCTTCTACCGGACAAACATCAGCGCAAGCGCCACAGTCTGTACACAAATCAGGGTCGATTACATAAATATCACCTTCAGAGATAGCTTCTACCGGACATTCGTCGATGCAAGTACCGCAAGCAGTACAATCGTCATTAATTTTGTAAGCCATAATACTTAATTTTTTGAGTTCAAAATTTCAGTGCAAATATATACAAATGTTCAGTTATACATCCACTGGTCAATATTTTATTTAAATCTAAATAAATAGCGAAATACCTATTTAAAATTTAGACTTGTTATAATTAGTTAATAAATCACAATAGAAAAGACGAATACAACCCTACATGCACCTTATCTTTAACCATTTAGACAGTAATTTAAAAAGCTATCTCAAATAACATAAAAAACGAAAAAAAAGCTTTCTATATCGTTAGCGGTAAAATAATTGCCTTAATTTTGTCCCGTTTAAAAAAATAAATTTATGACAACGCATAAAGGAAAAGTCGTTGAACTGGAACGCGCAGTAGTAAGATTTGCCGGTGACTCCGGAGACGGTATGCAGCTTACCGGAAATCTTTTTTCAGATTCAACAGCCTTCGCAGGTAACGATTTCGCTACATTCCCCGATTATCCTGCGGAAATCAGAGCTCCCCAGGGAACTGTTTCAGGTGTTTCAGGCTTTCAAATTCACTTTGGTCACACTGACATTCATACTTCCGGCGATATGGCCGATGTTTTGGTAGCAATGAACCCGGCTTCATTGAAAGCAAACTTAAAATGGGTTCAGTCCAATGGTATTATCATTGTTGACACTGACGCTTTTACTGAAAAGAACCTGGCAAAAGCAGGCTATGAAACAAACCCGTTAACTGATGGCTCATTGAATGGCTACCTGGTAGTTCCCGCACCTATCTCTACACTAACCAAAGAGGCAGTAAAAGAAATGGCGCTGGATAATAAATCTGCCATGAAATCGAAAAACATGTTTACACTTGGTATGGTGTTTTACATGTTTAGCCGTGATTATAAGGAAACCTACAGCTTCTTTGAGCAGAAGTTTAAAAAGAACCCATTGGTGGTTGAAGCCAATAAAAAAGTACTGGAAGCAGGATATAATTTTGCCGACACACTGGAAGTATTTGCCAATACTTTTAAAATCCAGCCGGCACCGCTTCACAAAGGCCGCTACCGTAATGTTACCGGAAACCTGGCAACATCATGGGGTATTCTTGCTGCAGGCGAACGCTCGGGAAGAAATGTATTTTTAGGTTCATACCCTATTACACCTGCTACCGAAATATTACAGGAAATTGCAAAACACAAGCAGTTTACTGCTATCTCAATGCAGATGGAAGATGAAATTGCCGGTGTTGTTTCATCTATAGGTGCCAGCTTTGCCGGTGCCCTGGCTGTAACTTCAACTTCAGGCCCCGGTCTTTCTCTCAAAAGCGAAGCCATTGGCTTGGCTATTATGACCGAGTTACCATTGGTTGTTATCAACGTTCAGCGTGGTGGCCCTTCAACCGGATTACCAACCAAATCGGAACAATCAGACCTGATGCAGGCACTGTTTGGCCGCAACGGTGAAGGCCCTGCAGTGGTAATTGCAGCTAAAAGTGCTTCCGATTGTTTTTATGCCGCTTTTGATGCTGCAAAAATTGCACTGGAGCATATGGTTCCTGTTATTTTACTTACCGACGGTTCCATCGCCAATGGATCGGAAGTATTTAAAATTCCAAAAGTTGCCGATCTTCCTGCCATCAATCCTCCAATTGTAAAAGCAAATGATCCTAATTACGCACCTTACCGTCGTGATCCGGAAAAACTAAGCCGTTCATGGGCACTGCCCGGAACCGAAGGTTTACGCCACAGGTTAGGTGGTCTTGAAAAAGAAGATATCACAGGTAATGTTTCTCACGATCCGATGAACCATCAAAAGATGAGTTATCTGAGAGAAGAAAAAGTTGAACGTGTTGCAAATTACATTCCTGATCTGGAACTGGAAGGCGATGAAGATGGTGATATTCTGGTTGTAAGCTGGGGTGGAACTTATGGTGTAATGCTTACTGCTGTTGAAGAGCTTCGTGCTGAAGGCAAAAAAGTCAGCCTGGCTCATTTCAGAAGCATCAAACCATTACCAAAAAATACTGCCGAGGTGCTTTCAAAATTCAAAAAGATTATTGTTTGCGAAATTAACCTTGGTCAGTTTGTTAATTATCTTCGGATGACTCACCCTGAATTTAAGTATAGCCAATACAACAAAATTCAAGGATTACCATTTATGGTTAATGAGTTAAAAGATCAGTTTAACGCCCTTTTAAATGAATAATACTATGGAAAGTAAAATACAAACCCAACCTATTAAGCTCAGCAAAGAAGATTTTGAAAGCGACCAGATGGTTAAATGGTGTCCGGGTTGTGGCGACCATGCAATTTTAAGATCGGTTGAAGCTGTTTTCCCTGTTGTTGGCGAAAAACTGGGACTGAAAAAAGAAGATTTCGTTGTGGTATCCGGTATAGGATGTTCCTCACGTTTTCCTTATTATATGAACACTTACGGAATTCATGGAATTCATGGACGTGCTGCTGCATTAGCCACCGGTATCAAAGTTGCCAACCCTAAACTTAATGTTTGGATGATTAGTGGCGACGGTGACTCAATGGCTATTGGCGGTAACCACTTTATCCATTTAGCCCGTCGTAATGTGGACATCACCTACCTTATGTTCAATAACCGTATTTATGGTTTAACAAAAGGTCAGTATTCACCAACTACTTTTAAAGGACAAAAAACAAAAACCTCTCCTCAGGGTGTTTTTGAGCAACCTTTCAATCCTGGTGAATTAATCATTGGATCAAGAGGTAAATTCTTTGCCCGCGTTGTGGATACCAACCCGAAAATGATGCAGAAGGTTTTCCTTGAAGCTGCCATGTATCGTGGTGCTTCTATTGTTGAAATCCTTGCCAACTGCGTTATTTTCAACAATAAGATTCATGGTGATATTACCGGTAGAGACACCAAAGATGACAACCAGTTATTCCTCGAAGCAGGAAAACCCATGATTTTTGGAAAAGAGCGTAACAAAGGTATTGTTTTGGATGGAACCCGTTTGAAAGTTGTTACCATTGGCGAAGATGGCATCACTGAAGATGACCTGCTCGTTCATGACCCGACAACAGAAGATGCAGGTATCCATATGATGCTTGCCAGCATGGCAACTCCTGACTTCCCTGTTGCATTAGGTATCATCAGAGCCACACCGTTCGAAACCATCAACGATGCTGTATGGAATTCAGTTGAACACGAAAAGGAAACTTCTCCTTACAAAAATGTTGACGATTTGCTTAACAGCGGAAATACCTGGGAAATCGATTAATCACGGAGAACATATTTTATCAAAGCCACCTTAATTAGTAAGGTGGCTTTTTTTATGCCAAATTGAAATTGTCTAGTCCAAAACTCGCTTTATACTTCCTAATTCCACTACCAGAAAACTGCATAAAGAAGTGCCACAATGATAAAAATAACAAAAGCACTGATGTTAAATGCAGGACTTGTTTTGAACATATCCTTCTTAATGTGAATGGCCTTTTTATCATCAGTACCATGTGTTTCGAGCCAGCTGATGACCATCATAATGAAGGCTACAATCAGGAATGTATAAGCCATCTGGTTCATCCATGGAATATTTGGAAACAGGCTCTCCATCGAAGTGCCGGTAAACCAACCCTTGTTACCTGTTTTAAAATAGAGTGCTACCGGTATTGAAGATAAAGCCCCCCAAAGCGCTGCATTGTTGGTGGTCTTCTTCCAAAACAATCCCAGCAAAAAGATGGCTAAAATTCCGGGACTAACAATTCCGGTGTACTCCTGAATAAATTGAAATACCTGCGGAAGACTTCCCAGCAATGGAGCCAGAATAACAGCAATAAGCAAAGCTACCGCAGCTGTAATACGTCCTACTGATACCGTCTGTTTATCGCTGGCATTTTTATTGAAATATTGCTTGTAAATGTCCATTGTAAAGATGGTTGAAGTTGAATTCACCATCGAAGCAACCGAAGAAACAATTGCTGCTGCCAGCGCTGCCAATACCAAACCTTTTAATCCCACGGGAATGAATTGACGGATAAGCCATGGATAGGCTCTGTCGTTGGCAATATTTCCGGCATCATTTAAAAATGAAGGGTCAACTGATTGAGTGGTTACCAAACCATCAGGCCCAGAGTTCAGCATATAAGCTACAATGCCCGGAATCACAACAAGAACAGGAATTAAAATCTTTAAGAAAGCAGCCATGGCAATTCCCTTTTGCGATTCACGCAAACTTTTGGCTGCCAGGGTACGCTGAATGATATACTGGTTAAAGCCCCAGTAATAGAGATTGGCAACCCATAAACCACCAATAAGTACCGAAAGCCCGGGTAAATCCCACCAAGCATCTTTTCCATCAGGTGTTATAATGCTACCTTTTTCAACAATCATATGAAATTTCTCAGGAACCGTTTCATAAAGAATCCTGAAACCGTCAAAAACTCCGCCCTCAGGAGATAAATGACTCAACGCAATAAAAGTGGTAACCAAACCACCTACCGTTAACAAGGTAACCTGCAATACATCCGTCCATGCAACTGAGGACAAGCCACCCCATAGCGAATAGGCAGCGGCAAAAAGCGCCAGTGCAATCACGGCATAAAGTAACATTGATCCGTCACCTGATCCAAAAATGGTATCAATGGCCAGACCGCCCAGATAAAGTACCGAGGTAAGATTCACAAATATAAAAAGAGTAATCCAAAAAACAGCAAGAATTGATTTCAGGTTGGTGCTGTATCGTTTTTCTAAAAACTCAGGAATGGTATAAAGTTTCTTTTCAATAAAAATCGGGAGGAAAAATTTACCTACAATCAATAAGGTAATGGCTGCCATCCATTCATAGGATGCAATGGCCAATCCAATGGCAAAACCCGATCCTGACATTCCAATAAACTGTTCAGCCGAAATATTAGCGGCAATCAGCGATGCCCCAATAGCCCACCAGGGAAGCGTTTTTCCTGCCAGAAAATAATCCTCAGCATTTCGCTGATGACCTTTTTTGCTTCTTGATACCCATAGCCCAATGGTTAAAATGGTTACGGCATAAACAACAAATACTACATAATCCCAAAAGTCCAGATTGAATGAATTCATAATTGAAGGTTTTACCAATAAAATGAAATTGCTAACAACATCTAGCAAACAGCAGTTGACAACTCGGTGAAAGTGTTTTTACCAAATAAAAAAACAAATATAGAATTGTTTTATTATTTAAGCAGAGCCTCTAATGAAATTAAATCAACAGGATAGGTTATTTTGATGTTTTCTCTTTCTCCCGAAAACAAATAAACTTCATTACAAACGTTCTCGTAAACCGATGCGTCATCTGAATAAGATCTATCTCCAGCTTTTAAATAGGCTCTCTTTATTTTTTCTGCATAAAAAATCTGTGGTGTTTGAACCAGTCGGAGGTTTTCGCGGTTAACCACGCTGTTACCTTTTCCCCCAACCTCTCTTACCGAATCTGTAACTTCTACAACCGGAATGGCGCTCCCTTTCTCTTTTGCCAGTCTAAAACCCTCTTCAATTAACCTTGCTGATACCACCGGACGAACTCCATCATGAATGGCAACCAGCGAATCATCAGGAATATATTTTAAACCTGCCATTACCGACCACTGACGATCTTCTCCTCCCGAAACAATCAGATGATTATGTTTAAAATGATATTCTTTACATATCGATTTCCAGTGTTCAACCATTTTATCAGGCAGTACCAACACCAATCTAAATGATTGGTCAACACGAAGGAACGCATTGATTGTATGCAGCAGCAAGGGTTTACCATTGATTAGAATAAACTGCTTTGGAACTTCACCGCCAAACCGGTTGCCATTCCCTCCTGCTACTATTAAAACGTATTTCTTCATTTAAAAAAAAGTCCTGCCCTCAAAAGAAAGCAGGACTTTAAAACATTATTAAGCCTTTTGATTAAATAATCAGCATGGCGTCGCCATAAGTGAAAAACTTATACTTCTCTTTAATGGCTTCCTGGTAAACGTCAAAAATAAAATCGTAACCAATGTAAGCTGCCACCATCATCATCATTGGCGACATGGGCAGATGGAAGTTAGTCACCATTGCACTGGCTACTTTCACCTCGTAAGGAGGAAAAATAAATTTGTTGGTCCAACCATTATAAGGCTTGATTAACCCCGTAATTGAGACGGCCGATTCAAGTGCTTTCATACTGGTGGTACCTACAGCACAAATTCGTTTTTCATTCAACTTGGCCTTATTAACAATTTCGGTTGTTTTTTCCGGAATATACATCTCCTCCGAATCCACTTTATGCTTGGTAAGGTCTTCTACTTCAATAGGCCGGAAATTACCCAGTCCGGTATGAAGGGTTACTTCGGCAAAATCAACACCTTTAATCTCCAGTCTTTTCATCAACTCGCGTGAGAAATGCATGCCGGCAGTAGGAGCAGCAACAGCACCCTCATATTTAGCATAAATAGTCTGATATCTTTCATCATCCTCAGGAGAAACTTCACGTCCATGAATCTTTGGCAATGGTGTTTCACCCAACTTTTGTAATGTTGCTTTAAACTCATCATATGAACCATCAAATAAAAACCTCAGCGTTCTGCCTCTGGAAGTGGTATTGTCAATAACCTCGGCAACCAGTTCATCCTCTTCACCAAAATAAAGCTTGTTACCAATTCTGATTTTTCGGGCAGGATCAACCAATACATCCCACAAACGACTTTCCTGATTCAACTCTCTCAATAGAAAAACCTCAATCTTAGCACCAGTCTTCTCTTTCTCGCCATACAATCTGGCCGGGAAAACACGTGTGTTGTTAATTACAAAAACATCACCATCATCAAAATAATTGATAATGTCTTTAAATTGTTTATGTTCAATGGTTCTCTTTTCACGATCTACCACCATTAATCTCGACTCATCCCTGTTCTCAGAAGGAAAATCAGCAATTAATTCTTTTGGTAAATCAAATTTAAATTGAGATAGTTTCATATGTTATAGATTTGTTTTTATTATCCTATTGATATTCAGTATACTTATACCCACACGATACAATACATGTCAAAAAGCCGGCAAAGATACAAAAAAACGAGGCATTTGTCAAGTATTTTACCATATTTATTTAGCTTTCAATATTTTATAGTCAACCTGTTAAAAACTACTAATATTCCTTACATAAAACAGCTCAAACTACAATACCGTTTTGCAAATGATATAACTTTGCGCGCTAAACAAAACAGAAATGAAAAGTGGTATTTTTATAATAATCATCATTCTTTTCACCCTGTCGATATTTGGTCAGAATGCTTTAACAGGACATATTTCAGACAAATCAGACAATGCTCCACTGGTGGGAGCCAACATCTATTTCCCTGAATTATCAAAAGGTGTTGTTTCGGATGCGAATGGAAATTATTCCATCAAATCGCTTCCCTCCGGTGAACTGTTGGTTACGTTTTCATTTATCGGTTATAAAACTGAAATCAGAAAGATCAACATTGACCATTCCGGTTTATCTCTGGATATTGCTTTAAGTCCGGTTGTTGTACAAGGAGAAGAGGTTGTGATTTCGGGAAACTTTACGGGAACACAGCATATTAATACTGTCAAAATCAGCACCCTTGAAAGTAAAACGCTGCTTCATGTGGCTTCTCCCTCTTTCATGGAAGCCATCACAACCATTCCCGGAGTGGATATGATCTCAAAAGGCCCCGGTATCGGAACGCCTGTTATTCGCGGGCTTTCAACCAGCAATGTACTGTTTCTAAACAACGGCATCTCACTTCAGAATTTTCAGTTTTCCGAGAACCATCCCTATCTGATTGATGAATCAGGAGTTGGTCGGATAGAAGTTTTAAAAGGTCCCGCTTCGTTGCTTTATGGTTCAGGAGCTGTTGGTGGTGTAATCAATATCATTCCAAAGACCCCTTTACCTGCAGGTAAAATAGAAGGGGAGGCCACCATGAAATATTTTACAAATACCAATGGTTTATCAGGTAACCTGGGAGTAAGGGGAACCAACAATAACATCGTCTGGGGTATAAATGGACGCATCAACTCCAATAAAGATTATGTTGACGGTAATGGAGATCAGGTAATCAACTCCCGGTACAACACCAACAGTATTAAAGCTGATGTAGGATTGATCAAGAAAGCGGGTACTTTCAGATTGTTTACTGAATACAGTCAAAATAAGCTGGGATTAACGGTTCCTCCGGCCATTAAGAAAATAGAGGACGATAACCGCAAAAACAACATCTGGTATCAGGATCTTTCCAATCTGCTAATTCATTCCAAAAACAAAATCTGGACAGGAAAGGTAAAAACTGAAATTGACCTTGCCTGGCAGCAGAACCATCGTAAGCTAAATACTGATCCCGATAAGCCATTTTTTACCTCGGTTGACATGTTGCTTAACACGTTAAACTACTCAGCCCGGACTACCATTCCTGTTAAAAGCAGCTTTAAGATCTCCACCGGCTTTCAGGGAATGTGGCAAAACAATCGCAATAATTTCGCACCTGACCATGTGCTTCCCAACGCCACTATCAACGAAATTTCAGCGTTTGCCATGGGACAATATCAAACAGAAAAGTTAAATATTGAAACCGGGTTACGATATACTTATTATTCCGTTGCAGTGCCTGAGCAACCCAAAGGTTTGCCCGACAAACCTTTAATTGGCTCTTTAAAAAAACAATATAATAATATCAGCTTTTCTTTGGGAACAACTTACCATCTGACAAAGCAGTTGCTTTTCAGAGCCAATGTTGCCTCCGCTTTTAGAAGTCCAAATTTGGCAGAACTCACACAGGATGGTGTTCATGGAACCCGATACGAAAAAGGAAATCCCGATTTAAAAACACAACGCAATACCGAAGCCGATATCGGATTACACCTGCACACCGTTCACACCACTTTAGATGTTTCAGGGTTTTACAATCACGTGAATAATTTCATCTACCTGAGCCCTTCAACCGATACTACCATATCGGGTCTTCCTATCTATTATTACCAACAGGAGATGGCCAACCTGTTTGGTGGAGAAGCAAAAATTCACATCCACCCTCACCCTGCCCACTGGCTTCACCTGATGGCCAACTGGTCGTATGTGGTAGGCAAAAAGAATAGCGGAGGATACTTGCCATTCATCCCTGCACAAAAATTCAGATTTGAAATCAAATTAAAAAAAGAGAAATGGTCAGCTTTTCAGAATTCTTTCTTTAAAATAGGAACGAATCTGACAATGGCTCAAAACAACCCTGCACAATTTGAGTCAGCTACTGATGGTTACTGGTTATTGGATATGGGACTAGGAACGGAGATCAAAATCGGTAAGCAGCTGATTAATATAAGCATCAATGGAAATAACCTGCTCAACAAAGATTATCAGGATCACCTCTCCACATTAAAACCACTTGGCATTTATGATATGGGGCGAAATATTTCGTTTGTCTTAAGAATTCCGATCGGAATTAAAAATTAGTCCTAAACAATCATCCGGATTTCAGACAACGTTTACCATATGGTGATTGTCTTTGTTAATATTATTACTTTTGTTGTTTACCAGTCTTTATAAGAAATAACCATGATAGTTATGAAAAAATATCTATTCTTTGTTTTAGCTTTACTTTTTGGAATGCACACCTATGCTGCAGACCAATGGGTTCAATTGAAATCGGCTACTCCTTCCAAACCAACAACTACACTAATATCCTCTAATGTTTCTCAGTCTGTTATTCACCTTTCGGTTGATGGATTTTGGAAGTCTGAAGTACAAACATCGCAAGGCAATGCCTGGTTGATTAATTTGGGTAACAGCGTCAGAAATCTGGAAAAAGGAGCTCCTGACCTTCCTTATGTTTCAACATCAGTAATTATTCCTGATTTATCAAAAATGAAAGTGGAAGTTGTATCAGCAGAGTATAAAGAATTTAAAAACGTACTTATTGCTCCTTCCAAGGGTAATATTTATCGTGATGTTGACCCTGCAACTGTTCCTTACGAATTTGGAGATGTATATCAGGTAAACAGTGAATATCCCGGAAAATTATCACAACTTAACAAACCATATATCGTAAGAGATTACAGGGGTCAGGCCATTTGGCTATTTCCAGTTCAGTACAATCCGGTTACAAAAACATTAACAGTATTTTATGATATAGAGATCAAAGTCTCAAAATCGGGCGTTGCAGAAATCAACCCGTTTAACAGAAAAAAATCTCTTGATAGAATTGACAGCCGTTTTTACGAGATATACAAATCTCACTTTTTAAACTTCCCAACTGCAAGCCGCTATGACCCGGTGGATGAACATGGTAATATGCTAATCATATCTTATGGAAATTTCATCAAGAATATGAGCCCGTTTGTTACCTGGAAAACACAAACCGGTACCCATGTGGAAATTGTTGATGTTGCAACCATTGGAGGCCCTGCTGCCATTAAACAATATGTAACCGATTATTACAACGATCACGGGCTTACTTTTTTAATGCTTATTGGTGATGCAGCACAGGTGCCTACCAACAATGCCGGGGGCAACGATTCGGATAACGAATACACCTATGTTGAAGGTAACGACCATTATCCTGATCTGTTTTGTGGCCGGTTTTCAGCTGAAAGCGAGGAGCATGTGATTACACAGGTAAAAAGGATGATTGATTATGAGAAAAATCCCCAGATGACCGATACAACCTGGTACACCCAAACACTGGGTATCGCTTCGAATCAGGGAACCGGAGATGATAACGAGTACGACTGGGAACACATTCGCAACATTCAACAGAACAAACTGCTTCCTTATACTTATGTTTACGATTACGAGATGTATGATGGTTCGCACGGTCAGCATGATGCTGCAGGAAACCCAACATCCACAATGGTTGGAGACGCTATTGATGACGGAGTTACCATCATTAATTATACCGGACATGGAGGTAATACCTCATGGTCAACTTCCGGGTTCAGCAATTCTGATGTAAACAATCTGACCAACGCCGGGAAACTTCCATTTATCTTCTCTGTTGCCTGCGTAAACGGAAATTTTGTTAATAACACCTGCTTTGCCGAAGCTTGGATGCGTGCTGAAGACTCCTTTGGGAATCCTACAGGAGCAATCAGTACCATAATGTCAACCATCAATCAAAGCTGGGATCCACCGATGTGCGGACAGGATGCCATGAATGATATTTTAGTTGAAACCTATTCTGATAATATTAAAAGAACTTTTGGGGG
>Ga0256913_10001287_pt1 | contig 12943 bp, 9 predicted proteins | sample Axial_MatmetaG_FD_185970 | JGI IMG/M metagenome (GOLD analysis project Ga0256913, IMG submission 185970) | Deep-sea worm associated microbial mat communities from Axial Seamount, Juan de Fuca Ridge, Pacific Ocean - Axial_Mat | ecosystem: Environmental > Aquatic > Marine > Oceanic > Microbial...
CTGTGTCAGATGGGCATCTTCTCTGCATGATCTTAAATATTCGTTGAAGTGCACGCGGATAGCCTTGATTTTGATTTTTATTAGTATATCGAAGTTGTGGTTAGAAAAGTTCTCTTTATCCTTTTTATATGACGGATAGGCCATGCCTATAGCATGGTTTTTAAAATAAAGAGTCCCACTCAGGCAGACAAAATGTCTACTGATGTAAAATCAGCTATCGATGCACAACAAACAGAAATGGCAGGATAAAACAGATGATCTCTAAAAAAATTGTTCTGATTGGAGATTTTTCCGTAGGGAAAACCAGTCTCATACGCCGCTTTGTCGACAACCAGTTCAGTGATACCTACCTGAGTACCATTGGTGTCAAAATTTCCAGAAAAGAGATAGTTCTGTCCTCCGGGACAGTACAGGGGCTGATATGGGATGTCGAAGGCGGGACGGAGACAAAACCGGTCAACAGGGTGTACCTTACGGGAGCGGATGGCTGCATTATTGTTGCGGACGTCACAAGAGAAGAGACCATTGAGCATATAGAAACCTATATCGATATTATCCATGAAACTTCTCCCAAAGCAGTTTTTATCGTGGTACTCAACAAGGTGGACTGCCTGACGGAGAGTGAAAAAGAGCAGCTTGAAACAACGCTACTGAAACACTACGAAGAGGCAAGACTGACTTCGGCGAAGAGTGGAGAGGGAGTGGAGGAGATGTTCGAGACACTGGCAGGGCGTATGATGGAAACGCAGGGGTGAGTATGTATATCCAGGAAGTTTTCAGTGCTATCTACGCGAGCCATCTCTATGAGTATTTTGTCATAGACCGGGAGTGGAAAGTGGTTGCGTATTCCGACAATGTATGGCAGTTCTGCAGTCAGGGTATTGGTCTGGAGGAGAGCAGGAGTATATTTGAGTTTGTTCCCGAACTGTATGGTATGGAGGGTACACTCAACAGGCTTTTGGAAGGGGAGGAGAGTGAATTGCTGCTGCCCTATATTTTCAAAGAGCCGGAGTATTATGTGAACATACGCATCCATTCAGGAAATACCGGCGGTGAAACAGTGATCATCCTTTTTGAGAATGTAACGGAGATGGCAAAGACCCAGCAAAGCCTTGTGCAGGAGCGTAATGAAAAAGCCCTGCTTTTGAAAGAGCTTTCAGAGAAAAATGTGCAGCTTAAACGCTATAACGATCAGATGCAGGAGCTGGTCAAAGAGGAGATGCGAAAAAATCTTGAAAAGCAGAAAATGGTTGAACTCCAGTCCCGCTACTCCCAAATGGGGGAGATGATCAGCATGATCACGCATCAGTGGAAACAGCCGCTCAGTGCGATCTCGATGATAGCCCATGTACTGAAACTAAAGCATCAGGAGATCATGAAAAAGGGCACGCTTACAGAGAAGTTTGATGCCATTTTGAGGCAGACAGAATATATGAACCAGACAGTCAATGATTTTCAGGAGTTTTTCAAACCTTCCAAAAACAGAGTCAGGTTCAATCTCTACCAAACGGTTTCTACGGTCCTGGAACTGGTAAAAGACGAGTATATGCTCAAGAGGATTTCACTGGAACTGAAAGGAGAAGAGGAGATCATTGCCTATGGCTACCCCAATGAGTTCAACCAGGTTGTTTTAACGCTGCTTAAAAATGCCAAAGATGCCTTTGGGGAAAACCCGAAAGAGAATATGCGTATCGAGATCCTCATAAGGGAAGAGGGGGAGAATGCTGTTGTGGATGTCAGGGACAATGCCGGGGGTATTGACGAAAATATCATGGCAGAGATCTTCGACCTTTATGTCACAAGTAAAACAGAGGGGTCGGGACTGGGACTGAATATCGCCAAAAATATGATAGAGGCAAATATGCAGGGAGAGCTGACAGCCCGCAATGTGGAAGGGGGCGCACAGTTCTCCATTGTCCTGAAGCAGGTTCCTTAACCTTCCCGTTTCCTTTTTCTTCTCTCTTTGCCTTTATAGGTATGTTCGGTAACTGTCGTAAGGTTTCTGAAGTCCTTTTCGAGGCTGACTCCAGCCATCTTTTCAAACTCTTCGAACTCGGCGCTCTCAACGATGAACGAAACTTCGGTAACATGTACCATATTCCATTTCTGAGCAAATATCTCTTTTTGAAAGGCAACATGGGCGGAGGCAACTTTGGAAGAGAGGTCGTTATCGACCTCATAAGTATAGCGCAGGAACATCGGTTCAAGTTCCAGTTCACGGATTTTGTCAATCTTGCTTTGTTTCGCTTTCTGGATCTCTTCCGTACCCGCTTCTTTGTTCTCGCATCCGAAATATCTGCCCGTCAAGATCCTTTTAAATGTCCTTCCCGGAGGGTCTGATGCAGGAGAATCTTCCTCTTTTCCGCCCAGCAGCTTTTTGAATAGTTTGATCATCTTTCATATCCTTCTTTCTAATTATACATCGTATCCGGTATAAACCCAAATCCCGAAATAGGAATTCATGACTTTGCACTATCATCGCATCTATGGGGTTTGCGTAAAATCATCATCGAACCTGCGGGTGCGACTTAAATTTTACACAAACCCCCTAAATACGAGCATAGCACAAATTCAAAGAATCCTATTTCGAGATTGGGGATAAAGTGAAGATTTCTCCTGTTATTTCTGAGGAGTGTTGGTTATTATGGTGTATAATGTGGAAAAAAGAGAAGGGCAGAGCGCATGAAATTGTATTGGCTTCCCATCATACTGTTCTCATCTCTCCATGCAGACTGGACGTCGGAAGTGGTAGAGAAGGGGAACCGTTTCTATGAAGAAGGAAAAGCAAAAACCATTCAACTCTACAGGGAGAACCTTACAGATAAACCGCTGAGTAAAGAAGCGATGAAGCAGCAGCGTATCGAGAGGGTATGGAACAACATATCGGATGAGCTGCAGGAGGGGGCGGAGTATGTAGAAGCGTTGGGACATGCTCCGGAGTCTGCCTGGTTCAGAACGGATAAAAGAGATATTCAGGAAGATATCAATGCACTGTTCGAGGAGATCATCAACGCTTTGATCAAAGATGACCTGCTCGTGTACAAGAATCAGATGGAAGCGTTGAAAAAGAAGATAGCGGAAAATAAAAACGACATTCTTACCTACAGGGAGAAGAGAATAGGTGCGCCGGTATCGAGTACGATCTATACGACGAAGTCTGATTATGATACAAAGATCACGGAAGCGAAAAATGAGATACGGATACTTGAAAATGAGATACGGATCATCAAAGAACGTTTAAGAAATAATTTCGATGAAATAGGGGTGCATCTCTCTTCCGGACAGATAGAGGTCCTGCTTGCAAGGGTGGATGGCGACGATATTATACAGATCGCTTTGGTAATGGAGACGCTTAAACATATCACTGAAGAGATCATGCAGTTGATGAAAGAGAGTGGCGAAGAGCTGAAACAGGCTAAAAAGTATTATGGTATGCATCAGGTACTCCTGGAACTTGTGGTCTATATGCAGCAGAAGTATATTGACAAGTCAGACACCGTCTACCTTCCCAAGATCGACAAGATCATTGCTGACTCGAAGCAGATGATCGAAGATACAAAACGGTTGAGGAATCAGGAGGAGGAGTATGGAAGAAGAGCGGTTTATGCCAAAAATATCGATGCTCTGGAGTTGACGTTGAAAGTAGCGAAGCGTTACAGGGAAGACCTGCTTAAAGCCAGAAACAATATGATAGAGGCACAGAAGATTTCATTGGCAAATTTGAAACTTTCCAAAAATACCTATGCAACCGTTTCCCTGAGTGCCGATCTCTATACACTTATTTCAGAGAGTCAGAGTATGTTTGAAGAGGTAAGCAAAATACAGGTCCCTTCCATTGTACCGTTTGAAAATATGCAGATCAGGCAGAAGTATCTGGAGTTGACGGACTCTTTGCAGTAAGAGCTGTCGCTATCCTTCCCCAATAGGGAAGGATAGGTGGTTATGCATAGACAGAGGTCTTGTCGAAAGCTTCGGCAAGAAGCGCATAAAAGAGTGCTCTGTACTTTTTGGGATTGGATGTCCCCATCTTTGCACAGACTTTTTCAATAGCGGCATTGAGCGCTTCATCGCTTTGGGAGAGTCCCAGTTTCTTCTTGAGAAAGTTCTCTCTCACCCTCTCGAGTTCACTGCTGTCCGAACACGATACCGTTTCGGCATCCTGCTTATAGATGGAGGGCCCCAATCCTTTGGTAACCTTCTCTATCAGTGCTTCACTCAGCCCCAAACCCAGTTTTTCATTCGCAGCTACATAGTGTGCGATCTTTTCACTTTGTTGACTCATCTCATCTCCTTTTTTTGATGATGGGTCTATTATAGCACAGAAATATAGCAGGAATATCTCTGTTTTAAGACCCAAATCTCGAAATAGGATTCTTTGAATTTGTGCTATGCTTGTATTTAGGGGGTTTGTGTAAAATTTAAGTCGCACCCGTTGGTTAGATGATGGTAAGATGTTTGGTTTCAACAAAAAGGAGGAGGCACTCCGGAGGGAGGGAGTGCTTAAAAGAGAGCGTTTACGATCTCCTGCGCTTCGGTCTGAATACGTTTCAGGTGTGCTTCATCGATAAAGCTTTCCGCATAGATCTTGTAGACATCTTCCGTTCCGGAAGGGCGGAGGGCAAACCAGCCGTTTTTAGAGACAACTTTCAAACCGCCTATCTTTGCGCCGTTGTCTGCTACGGTAATGATCTTCTCTATCTTCTCTCCCGCGAGTGTGGTGGAGCGTATATCTTCAGGCGTAAGGTTTTTCAGGATCTCTTTTTGCTCATAGGTTGCAGGCGCATCGATCCGGGCATAGAGAGGGTCTCCGAACTTCTGTGTCAGCTCTTCATAATACTCACCGGCATCGAGTCCTGTCTTCGCCAGTATTTCGGCGCTTAAAAGGGTCATGATGATACCGTCTTTGTCCGTACTCCAGAGTCCTCTGTCCTTTCTAAGGAAACTTGCACCGGCACTCTCTTCTCCGCCGAAGAAGATCTCTCCGTCGCTCATAGGCTCTACGAACCATTTGAACCCTACAGGTGTTTCCAGGACTTCAATACCGTTCTCTTCACACACCCTGTCTATCATGGAACTGCTTACAAGGGTTTTCCCGACGGCAAGTCCTTTGAAATCCCTGTGCTTGTAGAGGTAGTCTATGGCTACGGCAAGGTAGTGGTTGGGGTTAATCAGACCTTTGCTTCTGGTGACGATGCCGTGCCTGTCGAAGTCGGTATCGTTTCCGAACGAGATATCGAATTTGTCTTTATAGGCTATCAGCCCGGCCATCGCATAGGGGCTGGAGCAGTCCATTCTGATCTTTCCGTCTTTATCGCAGTGCATGAAAGAGAAGGTGAAATCGGCTGTGTCGTTGAATATCTCCATATTTAGGCCGTACCTCTCTTTGATCGCCCTGTAGTACGCCATCCCGCTGCCGCCCATGGCATCGGCACCTATTTTGATGCCGGCTTGCTGTATGGCTTCCATATCCAGGACATTGACAAGATCTTCCACATAAGGGGTGGTGAAATCGTATTCGGTGAGATACTCAGAGTGAAGCGCCTCTTCAAAAGGGAGCCTTTTCACCTCTTTCAGGCCATTGTCCAGAATTTCATTCGCCCGGTTCTCTATCCACTTCGTTGCCTCTTCATTTGCCGGCCCTCCATTGGTGGAGTTGTATTTGAACCCTCCGTCCGTAGGCGGGTTGTGTGAAGGTGTGACGACAATACCGTCTGTCCCCTCATGCGTTAAAATGGCATGGGAGATAGCGGGTGTCGGGGTATATTCGAACGTGTAGCAGGTAGGTATGCCATTCCCTGCCAGGACTTCCAGCGCTGTTTTATGGGCAGGGGTAGAGAGGGCGTGGGTATCCATCCCTATGAAGAGCTGGTTGGGCACTTTCTCTTTTCTGTACTCTGCCACCGCCTGTGTAATGGCCAGGATATGGTCTTCGTTAAAACTGCTGTTGAAGGCATTTCCTCTGTGTCCGGATGTTCCGAACGCTACCCTGTTTCCCTGTTTGGAGAGATCGGGTTTTTGTGTATAGTAGCTGCTCACCAGGTCTGCGACATTGACCAGTATCTCTTTAGGCGCTTTTTCTCCTGCCAACTTACTTAATGCCATATTATTACCTCCCTTATTTGAAAGATTTCTCTATTTTCTGTGCGATCATCGTTGCTGCCATGATAATAGGGTAGTTTGTCGGCGCTGCTGTCAGCATCGGCTGTGTGGCAACCTGCATGGACATTACTTTGTAGATCGTGATATTGGATTCTATCATCATACCGATGATGTTGATCATCTCTCCCGTTTCGTTACCTCCGATAATCTGGCCTCCGATGATCTGGCCACCGTTACGTACGGCAATAAGTTTGACATACTGTTTCTGTGCCCCAGGAATAGTGGCAGGGTGTCTGTTCATACCGGTAAAGGTGCCTACTACGACATCTCCGCCATTTTTGATGGCTTCTTCCTCTGTGATCCCTGCAGAAGAGAATGCCGTATCGCCTACCATGGTCGAGAAGATGGCTATGGTACCGCTGAAGCCCTTGAGGAACTTGATCTTATAGAGGGAGCTTCCCGCCACGCGCCCTTCCGCTGCCGAAGTGGATGCCAGCATGACTTTGGAAGGAATTTTCGTGATGAACCCTCTCCTTGCGCTACAGTCCCCTACGGCAAAGATATCGGTATTGTGTGTCCGCATATACTCATCGACCCAGATACCGCCATAGTATCCCAGAGGGAGTCCGGCTTTTTCCGCCAGTTCGGTATTCGGTTTATAGCCTGTTGCCAGGATGACAGCCTGAGCATCGATGATTTTTCCACTTTTAAGCTGTACACCGTTGACTACATTGTCGCCATTTTTGTCGATGACCGCAGTCACTCTGTCCTCCCCAATAAAGTTTACCCCGTTTTCAAGCAGGATCTCTTCTGCCTGAATCGCAACTTCGGAGTCGAACGTTCCTTTGAGAATATGTTTGCTTCCGCCTACCAGGGTTACATTCTTGCCGCTCTCTTTGAACTCCATCGCCATTTCAACACCGATGAAACCGGTTCCAACAATGACAAGGTTGTCGATCTTGTCGATATAGGCTTTGGCTTTGTCGATAAGCGCTTTGTCTTTAGGTACCGTAAATACGCCTTCCAGACTGAGAGCATTTTGTAAAGAGGCGTGTACGAAAGGTTTGGATCCTGTGGCGAAGACCAGTTTGTCAAAAGAGATCTCATGCGTATCGGTATAGGCTTTTTTATTTTCCGTATCGATATCCACTACTTTGCCCAGTATGGTGGAGATGCCCATTTCTGCCGCCATACCGCAGGAGGCGACATCTTTGTCACTGCATCCGAGTGTTTCTCCAAAAATATAGGGAATGGCACAGGGAACAAGCTGTACTTCGAATTCCCGTATGACCAGGATCTCTTTTTCCGGGTAATTCATTTTTGCTGTTACTGCACATACTCCCCCTGCAGGGCCCCCGCCGATGATCAATACGTCACAATTCTGTTTTTCCATTTTCTCTATCTCCTACTATAAAATATTCTAGAATCTGTCTAGTTTCAAGTATATAGTATTGAATTTGAGCTTTGCCTCTCTTAAAAATGGAACCAAACTGCTGAATGTATGACAATTTGACATATTTTCATTCTGCTGCCGTTTTTTATTTTATACTCTGCAAAAAGGGGAGAGGAGAGATGTTCCTGCATATCGATATCGACAGTTTTTTCGCTTCTGCAGAGCGTTCCCGTGATGCCTCCCTGAAAGATATACCCATAGCGGTAGGCAGCAGAAGCAATCTGGAAATTTTTCATAAAAAGAGAAGCTCCATCAAACTGATGAACCGTAACAGCGGTGCCTTTGTAGCCCCTGTTTTTTACAGTGGGAGGAAAAAGAGTTTCGAAGAGTATTTTGTAGATATTGTCAACGGAAAAAGAAAAATACGGGGGATCGTTACGACGGCCAGTTATGAGGCCAGGGCCTGCGGCGTAAAAACGGCGATGCCCATTGCCCAAGCACTGCATCTGTGTCCAGAAATGGTGGTTGTCCCATCCAACTATCCTCTTTATCATACCCTCTCTTACCGGATACACCAGTATATGAAACGGCATATTCCAAAGGTAGAACAATACAGTATCGATGAATTTTTTGGCGACCTGAAAGGGTGGATAGAAGATAAAGAGGCCCGTAAGTTTGCTTGTATGTTGCAGGCAGAGATACTGAAAGAGTTCGATATCCCCGTCTCCATAGGCATCTCCAAGGCAAAGTGGATCGCCAAACTGGCTACGGAGTCTGCAAAACCCTATGGGGTATTCGAAGTGAAGGATATAGATGCGTATATTGAGAATATTCCGGTTGGATCATTCCCCGGAATAGGGAAGGGGTTCCAGCGACGACTGAAAGAGCGCTATATCAAAACACTGGGAGAGGTCAGAAGGAACAAGGCGCTTTTGTACAGTTGGAAAAAACCGGGAATACAGCTCTACAAACGGGTTACCGGAACGGATGGAGAGGGCATCTGCAGCAAAGGCGCAAGAAAGTCCATAGGTATCAGCCGTACGTTCGACCCCCTCCATGATGCAGCAGAGGTGAAACGCCGTATTATGATCATGGCAAGGCATATCGCCTACATGGTTGTGGAGATGGCAGTCAATCCTACCACTTACTACCTGAGGATAGGCTATGAAGGGGGTATCAGGGTAAAAAAGTATCTGACTGTGGACAGGGTCTTTTCCGAAGTACTTTTCAAGAGAATGCTCTCCATGATGTATGATGAGATGCATTTGGGTACCAGGGGTACTGTAAAGTTAACGGTAAATGTATCAAATTTTACGCTACAGCACAGAAAAACCCTCTCTCTGCTGGAGCTGGAATACGATAACCGGTATAGAAGACTGGGGCGGCAGATACAAGTGTTAAGAGAACGTTTTGGGTTGGATATTATTAAAACCGGGAATGAGTTATAAGAATATACTATATCTTTTAAGAGTATAATTGACGTTATGAATTATTTACAGATTTTGTCAAAACTGCACAACCTGAAAACAGTGGACAGGGAGATGGTCTCGAACCTCTACAGCCTCTCCCAGAAAAGTATCGTTTCAGTTGTCGCTTTTTCATTACCATTGTCGTATGTATTGTATCCGGTCCTGCATGAGAAGATCGTCATATGGTTGGGTACGATTATTGTTCTTGCAGTTATCAGGCTTCTGTTTGCCTACAGTTATACAAAAAAGAGTGAACGTTTTTCACTGGAGACTTGGCACAAAATATTCATGGGCTTTGCTTTTTTTACGGCATTTTTATTCTCCCTCCTTGGCTTTGCAGCCATTCCCCAGTTGCCTGCGGTCTATCAAGTCTTCCTTGTCGCTGTACTGATAGGGTTGACCTCGGGAGCGATGAGTTCCCTCTTCCCTGATATACGCATCATGCTGGGATACAGTGCGATCATTCTTTTTCCGCTGACGATTGTCCTGATAAGTATCAATACAGTGATGCATCTTATCCTGGCCCTTTTGATCGTCCTCTATTTCATTACACAGGTGACGATTGTTCTGAACTCCTATCAGCAGAGTAAGGAGATAGAGCGGAAAAAAGCACAGATCGCAAAAGAGCAGCTTAGGCTTTACAAGAGGGAGGAGACGCTTCAGCATTTTTTCAAACATGCGCCCATAGGGATCTTCTCTTATGATAAGCAGCTGCATGTAACAGGCTGTAATGAAGCGTTTTTAAGGCTGTTTGGGCTGAAAAAAGAGGAGATCATCGGCAAAAACTTGAATGCTGTACCGGATAAAAATTCAGTTGAGGTGATGAAAAAAGCGCTGACGGACGGAATGCAGAGCTATATCGGCCCTTATCTTTCCATCAAGGGGTATGAATATTGGGTGGAGGCAAAATGCTCTCCTCTTTATGACCCGGAGCATAAAGTGGTTGGGGGTATCGGGCTGATAGAGAACAAGACCAAAGAGTACAATGCTGTAAAGAAACTCAAATTCCTGGCCCAGCATGACCCGCTGACAAATCTTTATAACCGAAGGGGCTTTCATGAGTATATGCAGACACTTATTCATGCAGAAGCACACAAAAAGAGCTATTCCCTTCTTTTCTACCTGGACCTGAACCAGTTCAAAGGGATCAATGATTCTCTGGGGCATACGGTGGGGGACAATATTCTTGTGATCGTTGCCGAACGTTTAACGGAAGTACTGGGTGAAGAGTGTAAAATAAGCCGGCTGGGAGGGGATGAGTTCATCGTCGTGATCCCTTATGTCTCCTCTGAAGCGGAGGTTGCCCGGGAAGAAGCTGGAAAGTACGCACAGAAGATCAAAAGTGTTTTTTCCAAACCGTTTATTCTGAAAAACCTTCACCTGCGTATCAATGCCAGTATCGGCATCATTATCATAGAACCGGAAAATATGGATGTCGAAGAGATTATACGGCACGCAGACCTGACGATGTATCAGGCGAAGAACAGTTCAGGACACCTTGCCTACTATAATCATGAACTGGATAAGGAACAGAAAAAACTCTTCGGGCTTCAGCATGACCTGGTCTATGCAGCGGAGAGGGGACAGTTACATCTGTTCTTTCAACCTATTGTCAGGATCAAGGACGATACTCTCTTTTCGGCAGAGCTTCTGATACGTTGGGACCATCCCAAAAGAGGGCTGCTCTCTCCGGAGGAGTTCATCCCTTTGGCCATCAAAGCAGGCCTGCTTTCCGATATCACCTGGTGGATCCTCGATAATGTATGTCAATATATTGTCCAATGGAAACAGGAGAACCGCTGGAAACTGGATTATATCTCCATCAATATCAATGCGCAGCAGCTGATCGAGGAGCAGTTTGCCGTAATGTTCCTGGAGAAGCTCCACTCATACGGAGTAGAGACAAAAGATATCATGATAGAGATCACCGAACGTTCACTGATCGATAATTTTGAGAGTACCCAGAGTGTGATCAATACCCTCAGAAGTCACGGGATCAGATGTGCCATCGATGATTTCGGTATCGGCTATTCATCGCTCTCCTATTTGAAAAAGCTCTCTTTCAATACGCTGAAAATAGACAAAGCTTTCATCAAAGAGATCGAGCATAAACCCAAAGAGCTGCTGCTCGTCTCGACCATTCTGAATATCGGAAGGCAGTTTGACTATAATATCGTGATAGAAGGGATAGAAGAGGAACGGCAAAAACAGCTGCTTCTCGAACTGGACGATACACTCAGCTACCAGGGGTTCTATTTCAGTAAACCGCTTCATGTCCATACGTTTATGGAGAAATTTTTATCATAATCGTATCTGAAATATCGCCAAAATGCTAAATAATCGATAATTCAGAAGCATTCTTTGCCAAATTGTACGATTTTTCTGTCAGAAGAGATGATTTTAGTGTATAATAATCGTATGAGTATATTGAAAAACCTATTTAAGCTTAGACATCATCAGGAAGTCGAAGAGAGGGTACTTCAAGAGTTGTTCTTCTTTGAGAGAAGTACGCTGATTACCCTGATCCTGCTGGAGACGATTTTTTTATATATTCTTATGCCGTTGATCGGAGACGGTATAGCGGCATGGTACGGCTTGATCGTAACTTTGACCTTGTGGCGTCTGTATGACGGTTATGATTTTCGTAAAAACCCCCAAAGACATCCCTCTATCGTATGGCACAAAAAGCTGGTTGTCAAAGTATGGCTGACTGCGCTTCTGCTCTCTGCACTCTCCCTCTTTGTCGTTCCGCAGCTGGATGAGTACCATCAGCTTTTTGTCTTCATTATGCTGCTTGGTATCAGTGCGGGGGCGGTTAAAACACTCTCTGAAGATTACCGTACTGCCATCGGTTACCTGCTGATCCTGCTGGTACCGACTTCCGTCGAAATGCTGCTGTTGATGCGTACAGATACGTTTATCCTGGCATTTTTGCTGATCCTCTATTTCTTTACCCAGACAAGTATTATTTTACATGCCTATCAGCAGAGCAGGGACTTGGAGAAGAAGAAAGAGGAGATATCCAGGGTAGAAGAGGAGCTTTATGAAAAACAGAAAATGTTACAGCTTTTTTTCGAACAGGCTCCCATAGGTATATTCTCTTACGATAAAGATCTGGTCATTACCAACTGCAACGACTCTTTCTTGAAACTTTTCAATGTACAAAAAGAGGAGATCGTCGGTACGAACCTTGCGCACTCTACAGATACAAGGTCGCTGAAAGTGATCCTTGACTCACTGGTAAAAGGGAGCCAGACCTATGTCGGCCCCTATCATACCATTAAAGGTATGGAGTTCTGGGTAGAAGCGAAATATTCACCTATTACGAATAAAGAGGGAGAGGTCATAGGCGGTATGGCGCTGCTTGAAGACAAGACCAAAGAGCATATCGCACAGCAGGAGCTTTTGCATCTTGTCTCTCACGACTCCCTGACCTCTCTTTCCAACAGAAGGGGCTTTGATGAGTTTATGTTGAAAATGATCAATCAGAAAAAACATTTAACACATATCTCTCTGCTCTTTTATCTTGATCTTAACCAGTTTAAATATGTTAACGATTCACTGGGACACAGTTATGGAGACAAACTGCTTATCGCAATCTCCAAGCGTTTGAAGAAACTGACGGAACCAAACAGCAACCTGACCCGCCTGGGGGGAGACGAGTTCATTCTGGTAGTGCCTTTTGTCTCCATTGACAAAGAGGAGGCAAGGCATAAAGCCGATGAGTATGTCGCAAAAATACAGGAGCTTTTTGCCAAGCCGTTCGTAGTAGATGGTATTCACCTGCATATCAAGACCAGTATCGGGATCGTTATCATAGAGCCTGACTCATGCAATATTGAAGAGATCGTACGCCATGCGGATATCTCGATGTACCAGGCAAAAAAAGAGGGTCAGGAATATATTTCATTTTACAATACCAAACTGGATATGGAGCGTAAAAAAACATTTGACCTTCAGCATGACCTGGCTTCCGCTTTGC
>Ga0256913_10001288_pt1 | contig 12937 bp, 12 predicted proteins | sample Axial_MatmetaG_FD_185970 | JGI IMG/M metagenome (GOLD analysis project Ga0256913, IMG submission 185970) | Deep-sea worm associated microbial mat communities from Axial Seamount, Juan de Fuca Ridge, Pacific Ocean - Axial_Mat | ecosystem: Environmental > Aquatic > Marine > Oceanic > Microbial...
ATAACGGCTGAAAGGATTCGCTTTGTCGAAAATATCTTCGATATTTGTTCAGGTTTCTTCAATATTAATTGCATTATGGTTCTTCAAAACAAAATTCCGAAAAAAACAAAAACCAATAACAATAAAATGGCATATAAACCGGACATTATGGCGCAATAAAAATCTTTATACAGACAAATTGACACGGTTTTTCGTTGAATTGATGATTTTTTCGCAATGGCATTTGGTTTGAAAGGCGGCGTTTGCCGGTGGAAATAAAAAACAAACCGGTAATCAGAGTGAAAATAAATTGAAGTTTAACTTAAAAATAATGGAGGACAAAGCTATGTTAATGGTAAGAAGAAACACTCAGCCGACGATTGCTGACCTTTTCAGCAACTTTTTCGACAACGAATTTGTGGATAAATTCGATCGTTCGTTGAAATTCAGTCCGAAAACCAACATTGTTGAAACCGACAAAGCCTATCGTGTTGACCTTATGGTACCCGGTTTTGACAAAGAGGATTTCAACATTAATATCGAAAACGATGTAATGACAATTTCTGCTCACAAAGAGGAGAAAAATGAGGAAAAAGATGGCGACAAAGTGGTATTCAGCGAGTATCGTGTTGATGATTTCGAAAGAAGTTTCACCTTGTCGCAGGATGTTGATTCCAACAAAATCGAAGCCGCTTACGAAAACGGTATTCTGAAAGTGAACATCCCCAAGAAGAAAGAATCGATTGTTAAGAAACTCGTAAAAATAAAATAAGCCGTAAAGGTTTGAGTCCCACCTTGATGTGATTAAGAAAGATTAGTGATTGTGTTTGTGTGGTTTGAAAGCTTCGGAGAGCCCTCTCCGGAGCTTTTTTTAATTTTTACACTTGTTTCTTTACGTACCTTTGCAAAACCGGATTCATAAAACTTTACAGATGATAAAATCGATTTTCAAAAAGATATGGCATTATTTCCTTAAATATTTTGGACAGGGGTTGCTGTATATTTTGCCGATAGGGGTTACGGTAATTATACTTCTTGCCATTTTTCAAAAGCTGGATTCTTTCTTTGAATTTGAAACCCCCGGCCTCGGACTTCTTACGCTTATTCTTGTGATAACGGTGGTTGGTGTCGTCGGGTCGTTGCTTATTTCCTCACGGGTTTTTAAGTATTTTTCAAGGCTCATCGAAAAAACCCCTTTGGTGAAAATGATTTATAACTCCATCAAAGATTTGCTTTCGGTTTTTGTGGGTAATAAAAAGAAGTTCACCGAGCCTGTTCTGATAAAGCTTTCCGAAAATTTCGATACCGAGCAGATTGGATTTATCACACAGACCGACCTCAGCGATCTTGGAATCACCGGTGATAAAATTTCGGTTTATGTGCCGTATTCTTTCAGTTTTATGGGAACAGTCTATATTGTTCCGGCAAAAAATGTTAAACCGCTGAACGTCAAGCCGCAGGAGGCGTTGAAGTTTGTGGTGTCGGCAGGTGTTTCCAAGACTGACGAAGAGAGAAGAAGTGACAAAAAATAAATCACGGATTTTCTTGCTGAGAAGAGTTTGTATCAGGACACATTATTTTACTTCTTCGTTTTCGTTTATCCAACCTCCGCCAAGTGCTTTATAAAGTAAGATATATGAGTTAAGCAGGTTTAATTTTGTTGAGAGAAGTTCAAGTTGTGCCGAAAAGGACTGTCTTTGTTGTTCGAGAACTTCGAGATATGTGGTTGAGCCTTCTTCGTATCTGATATAAGAAAGGCTTTCGGACTCAACGGCTGTTTTAGTTTGCGACTCCATAGCAATTAACTCTTCCTTATAAGTTTTTATCTTGATTAAAGCATCTTCAACTTCTCTGAATGCCTGTTGCACTGTTTTTTCATAATTAATCAATGAGGTATTAGCGTCAGCCATAGCCATTTCGACTCTTCTTTTGTTTTTGCCAAATTGGAAAATGGGTCCAAATAAAGTACCACCCAGCGACCAGCCCAGACCAAAAGTGTTTAATGAGGTTAAGTCGTTACTGGCTACTCCAAAAAGACTTGTCAGGTTAAAAGAAGGAAAACGGGCAGCTTCCGCAACACCGACCTGAGCAAGTTTTGAATGATAGATATTTTCCGTTTGTTGAATATCGGGACGGCGTTTCAACAAACCGGAAGGTAGTCCGGCCGGTATGTTAAGTTCATATTTTTGTTTGCTGAATTCAATTACATTTTCGATATTCTGTGGAAATCGTCCCAGAAGTATATTCAGGGTGTTTTTGTTCAGCTCAATGGCTCTTTTATATTTAGGAATCTTCGTCGCAGCGATATCCCTTTGTATTTTTGCCTGATTAAGGTCCATAAGTGAAATCATACCACCCTGATATTTGTCTTGCATAATTTTGAGTGCACTGTCGCGTGATACTAAGGTGCGTTTGGTTATTTCGAGTTGGTCGTAATTGGCAGACAGGGTGAAATATATTGATGCCACAGAGCTTATCAGGCTTATTTGTACCATCCTTTTGGCATATTCTGATGCCAGATAATCGGCTTGTGCCGATTCGTTTAATCTTCTGTATTTTCCCCAAAAACCGATTTCCCAGTTTAGCTGCGGGAAGGTGTAGAAACTTGTTCCGGTACTCGATAATTTAACGTCAGATGCAAATGTTATTGCAGGCAGTCTGTCGGCGTTAGTATATCCTAAATTTGCTTTGGCGATTTCTATTCTTGAGGCTGCCATCATTACGTCTTTGTTGTTTTCAATGGCAATCTTTATAAGCGTATCCAATACCGGATCTTCAATCAACTCCCACCATTTCAGATTTATTATACTGTCGTTTACGGTTAAACTTCCACTGAAAGATTGAGGACCTTTATATTCCGGTTTTTCAAAATTGTAGCCCATCATACAAGATTGAATGCCTAAAATAATGATAACTGATATTATGACTAATACTTTACGCATATCTTTATGTTTTTATGTTCGTTTTTTCTTTATACGGTTTATTAATTCCAGACCGATTATAATATAAATTACAGCTATAAATATCTGAATAATACGTAAATAAATCTCGTTGGAAGCGTTCTCGGAACCCATAGAAATATCACCTATAATCAGTGTAAGAGTAGAAAAGGCCGTTTTATAATAGACAGCATTGGTCTTGCCGGAAAAAATCTTTTTTGAAAAAAACAAAGCGGTGCCGAAAAACAAGAGTACAAAAAAGAAAAACTCAGGAACTATAATTATCATTTCATAAAAAATAATAGTAGCTATACCGCCTATAATGTTTCCGTAAATTTTTATTTTACTCTGTATCTTGCCTACGTCCGACATCATTGTAAACAAAACTATATACACAAGAATAAGCAGATAATCGCTCAATTGAAAAAAGATAAAAACGATTATTACCGGAAATGTAACAAACAATGTTGCCAGAGCATTATTAATTCTTTCCCTTTGGCTGAGCTTTGATGCCGTTTTAGCCGCTTTATTGCCGGTTTCTGTATCTGTATTTTTATCAGGGAAGAGGGAATAAACAATCCAGACCATAAAAATGGAAGAAGCAGAGCCTGTAATAAGCGTAATGGCGATAGCCGCCCCCCATTCGGTAACATTCATTAAGGGATTTGGGACAGGAATTGCTAAAAATGACATAATCAGAAATATTTTGGCAATAAAGCTTATTTTATCAGTGTAAAAAATCCAGAATAAAATAAGTGCCAAAAGCGGGATATATACCAACGGATACGGGAAAAAGAAGGAGGTAAAAATTAACGCTGAAATTGAAGAGACGGCAACAATTAGAATGAAAATAACAGCTTGTTTGATTTTAGGTATTTTAGTACCCGGTGCAAGGAAGTTAAGCGCTAAATATGGAATAACAAAAGCCAATTGTCCGCCAAAAGCCATTGCAAACGCCATAATTAAGGTTGCACCAATAGCATACCTTAACTCCGGCATTATTTCACTATTGATTCTTAGTGATATTTGTTTGCTGTTAGCGAACATACGACAACCAGCTGTTTATTCTTAGCCTGAATTTGGCAATAGCATTTAAAATGCTGTGTTCGCCCGTAAAAACAACTACATCAACTTGTCCGCCGTTTCTTGATAAAGATATCGCTGTTGAATCGGTAACGGAAATAATTACCGGAAACCTTTGTGGATCCTGAAGCCAGGAACTTGATTGTGAGATTTTTGGAAGATCGCCGGGATTTGCTTTGTTACCATCATCCACACCATAACCGATACTCTGAATTTTACCTTTAAAAATTTTCCCCGGCGCTATATCCATTACAAATTCCACTTTATCTCCAATTTTCATATTAGAGATATTATTTTCTTTATAATTGGCCTGAATGTATAAATTCTCCTTAGTAACAAGAGTGGTCAATGGCTTACCGGCCTGACAATAATATCCAACGTCCAGATTAAAACATTCGATATAGCCTTTGGTAGGGGCATAGATTTTTGTCCAGTGAAGCTGCATCAGAGCATTGTTAAGATCGTTGATGGCCATTCTCAACATAGGGTTATCCTTGCCTGTTATACCAAGTTGTTTCTTTGTCTTTTGCAGATTTGCTTCTGCTGAAGAAAGTTTTTCCAAAGCTTGGTTTAAGGAGGTTTCCACTTTATCGATATCGTATTGTGATAAGGCTCCCGGATTTTTTTTGATAATTCTTTGCGTTCGGTTATAATTACGTTGTGCTCTGTCAAGTTGTGCTTTAGCTACACCGACAGAGCTGGCGGCGGCTTTGATTGCAGCTCCCTGTGCTCCAAGTTGCTGGGCAACATTCTCCAAATTGGCTTCTGCTTTTTTTACCGCAATGTAATATTGTGTGGTGTCGATTTGAAATAATAAGTCACCCGCTTGTACTATAGAATGCAGTTTGATTTTCACATCAATAAGATATCCCGAAACTCTGGGGGTTATTGGTATTGTGGTTTCGGTTATTCTGGCCTGAGAAGTATATGGAGTAAATCTGTCGGATAAAATATACCAGATAAAGACAACAGCAGTAATTAAAAGTACGATATATGTAATTTTAATGACAGGATCTTTCTTGTTTTCCTTTATTTGCGGGTTGTTTGTATCCTCTTGCGGGTTGTTTGTATCCTCTTTTATATTTTCTTTAATATTGGTCATACCGCTGCTCTGATAGTTAAAATGTAAAATTATTAATAAAAACAATAACGGTGTAATAAATTTTACTACACCGTTATTGTTAATGATTTATTTCAGGTCTTCTAAGTACTTATCAATAATTTTGTCCCATGTGTCATATTTCGGTTTCCAATTCCATTCTGCAATCGAACTGCTGTCGTCAACGGGATGTGATGCCGATTTTAACAACCTGTCCCAATCTTCGTTTACATCGAAAGTGATATCGGCACCCGGAATTTTTGCTTTAACCATTTCTGCCATTTCTCCCGAGCTTGGAAGCGGGTTTTGAACGCCGTTAATAAAATAATTGATGGTTTTTATGTTTTCTTTCGGTGCTTCGCCAAGCTGAATTAAAGCCCGTGCTCCGTCTTCAACATAAACAATTGATAATCTGATATCTTTCCCGATAGGAATTACATAAGGCTCTCCTTTTGCAGGTATTTCTATCATTGCCGATGCATAAGTAACCATTCCTGCGGCTCTTAATCCCGGGCCGACAATGGCAGGGTAGTGGATAGCTCTGAAATCGAAATCGTATTTTTTGCGATACCAACGTCCTACACTTTCGGCAAATACTTTGTTAATACCATAAAACGATGCAGGACGTTGCAAAGTTTTGTCGGTTAACATTTCACCCGGCTCTAAATCTTCGCCATAAGTTGTGCCCGAACTTGAAAACAAAACTTGCTGAACACCGTTGTTTCTTGCAGCTTCCATTAAGTGCATAAAACCGTTAACATTTATTTTTACCGCATTCATCGGGTCTTTTTCGCATAAATCTCCCGGGAATACAGCGAGATGAAATATTTTTAACGGTTTATACTTAGCAAAAGTCTCATTCAATAATTCAGGATCTGAAATATCGCCTTGTACATATTCCACCTTGTCTTTTATATCGTTGAGACGTTTCGGGTCGTCAACGATATCCATTATAATAGGTTTGTATTTTCCGTCTTTTACCAATTCGTGTACTACGGTAGCTCCGAGAAGTCCCGAACCACCTGTTACTATTACATTTTTCATAAGTTTATTGTTTTAATTATTTTGTTAATATTTTACCCATTTTCTTTGCATACGGCATCATTATAAACAGGCCGAAAATTGATACTCCAACAAGCATTATAACTATATCCGGATTATCAAAATTTTGTGTAGCAACCAATAAAGCTGCTGAAATATTCCTTTGTCCTGTTCCTATGGCTGAAACTATTTTTGTTTCTTTATCATTTCCACCTAAGAAATATCCGATTACCATGGCTGATATAAGGAAAATAATAATCGCCAATAAAGGATATCCTATCATCAATATAAGGTGATTGGTGTTTAATATAACAAGTGTTATTATTACCAATAACATTGCTAAGTTTGTTAATTTGGCAAACAAAGGTTGAGCAAACAAAGCTATTTTTTCAAATAATGCCCTAATCGCAAGTCCCAATATTAAAGGAATGAGCATAGTGATAATCAAGGATTTTGCAATTCCCCAGGAATCCACTTTTACTCCTTCTAACATATACGGTAAAACTATCGGCATTAAGAATATGGTAACTACCATTAGAAGTAACATTAAACCTATGGAATATGGAACATTTGCTTTGGCTATGTCTGCCAATTTGGGTATAAACGGAGCACCGGCAGCCACTGAAATTAATATTAAAGCTATTTTCTCACCTTCGCCCAATGGTATAACATATATAACTCCGAACACCAGCAAAGGAACTATTATAAAATTAGCAATTAATGATAATATGACAAGTTTTATATCTTTTAGCGGTTCAACTATTTGATTAACAGTCAGGTTCAAACCCATAGACAGCATACTGCTTACAATAAATGTAAGAATAGATATTTGAAATGTTATTTGTAAAATTTCGTTCATAATACATTGATTTAATGATATTGCGGGAAAAAGGATATGTCCTTTTTCCCGCAATAATAATTTTGATTTTATTTAAAGACCTGCGCAATCAGACAGAGTATCGGGTATAAATTCTACACCCGGAAGATCTACTTTTGATGGTGGAACAGGTGCATCTGTTTCGATATACCAACGTGTAATAGTCCATGCACCGTTACGTTTTCTTAAAGAAGCGTTGTAAGTTCCGCTTGTAAATACTTGAAATTTGCCATTAGGAAAAGCATTTGAGATAAGCATATAAGTACGTACTTCGGCTGTTGTATCGGTTTGTTCAACAACATGCATATTTCCCATTGTGTGTCGGTGTGCTACACGATTTGTTTCGCTGCCGGGTCCTCTGAATCGTACATTTACAAATTCCTCAAAATCTTTTTTGCCTTTTACACTGATGGTTCCGAAACAAGGTGCTGTGGTTTCAAATAAAATATCTTCCGAAAACAAAGCATACCACTCGTCCCATCTGCCTTCGTCTATTAAAAACGAGTATGCGGTTACGTGGTTTACAATCGCTTGTCTGTCTGCAACGGCTTCCCAACTGGTTAATGGCTTGCCCGAGTAATCGGCTTGCATCATAGGCAATCGTTTGGGTAATAATCTGTTTTGAAAATCGGTTAGGGTTTCCCACTGTTCGATTTCCTTTGCTTCAACAACTTTATTTTCAGTTGTATTTCCCTCTGTTTTAACGTTGTTGTTTTCTTCTTTTTTTACATTTTGATTACAAGCAACAAAAACGAATGCTAATAATGCAATTTGTATTGATAATACTACTTTTTTCATGTTACTATTTATTTAAATTAATATTTATTTTATTATCTATTTTTTTTACTCCCAAAGCAAAGTATATTTTAACAACTATTTGTTCTATTGTTAACATAACAATAACAACTGTTAAGAAAGCAATTACACCATGCCATAAACCTGTAAATTGAACTTTGTCGCCAAATATTAAATTAATAGCTTCAAGAATTGAAATTTTTGCTATTAAAAGAACAATATACATTACAATATATCCTAATATCTTTACAGGTTTTGACTTTGATTTAAAATAAATGCTTATTTTATGTTCAACTTTTATAGTTATTTTTAATAATATCTGAAGAAGTATTGCTGTAAGAAGTGAAATTGTAAATGATTGAATAATTACAGCACTCCAATATTCTTCAAAAAGATTTAGTACAATTAAATCTACTAGAACGGCTACAAAATATCTAACAAAAAGAACTTGTGCTTCGGTATGTTCGCCTATTATTTTTTGCTTAATATTATTTGACATCTTCTAAAAATTATATTTATTAAAATCTATATCCGAGAATTGCTGTTAAAGATGTTCTTTGTCCAAAACCGGCTTGAAACGACATTTCCCAGTGTTTAGCAAAGTTTTTATAAATTCCGAGTATTGCATTCCATTGAATCGGTTCAAAATCAACATTATAATCAATAGTATGCATTTTGCCGTTACTATCTTCAACCTCGATAAAGCCGGAGAGTTTAGTATTATAAAACTGTCCTTGTCCGCCAAGCATAAAGTTTACACCGAAAGGTGACATATATCCAATCAAAGGCGAAACAACATTTACCATATTGGTTGTATTAGCCTCAACAATCTTTGTAAACATCAGCTGATAATTTACCGATAAATTAAAATTATCAATACCACCGGCAAGGGTTAATCCTCCGCCGTAAACCTCTGATGTAATGGTTGTTTTAATTGGCATTGCACGGGGAACATTAGGGATGTTAGGCCAGTCAATTAACCAGCCGGGAAGATTGTTAAAAGCATCTCCCAAATCGTTAACAAACTCTCTTTTATCTTCATTTATTACCAGTTCTCCGTTCAAATCGTTTTGACCGCCACCGGCAATTACCATGACATTTAAAAATGGAAATATCCATAAGTCGGCCTTGAACAAAGGCATATATGTCGTTTGTGTTACTTTTGAGTTATTCAACTCGAAAAGTGAGTTTAAATCAGCTTTATCGCCACCATCGTAACCTACCTGCAAACCCGTAAATTCCATATTCTGACTGTGAGCATACACAAATGTAGCAATTCCAAACGGACGAGGAAGTTTAAAGCCCATCTTGGTAGCAGCTTTTCCCAGAAACGGTAAAGTTCCTCCTAATTTTACATCTATGGCTTCGGCTTTAGAGTATTCTTTTTGACCTGTTTTGCTTTTGCCTTCCCACGTTAATTCTTCACCCTCTTTATCGGTATATTTCAGCGTGTTTTTCTTTATTTCTATCTCTGTTTTCGACTTCTTTTTTTCTACTGTAAAATTTTCTGTCACATTGGAAATAATATATCCGCCATTATTAAGTCTTGCATATCTTATTTCCTTTGTATATTTAGAAATGTGATTTTTTAATGGCTTTGTATTTGACAGAACTACCTTATCTAACACTCCATTCTTTATGTAAATATTTCCTTTAATTTTTTTGATATAATTCAAATAAGGATCAATATCTTTTGTTTGATAATAATACTCTAATTCAAGATCATCTCCTGTTTTATTTACAAGTTTAAGGGTGCTTTCGTCGTACAAATACTTCCTAGACATACGGCTGAAATAATGGCTTTTTTCCAAATATTTCTTTAATTGTTTTAGCTCTTTTTTCTCAATATTTTTAGTATTTATAACTGCGCGGATATCCATACCTTCGTTATATGTCGGATCGAAAATCAAATCGACGTTATAGGTTTTTTCTCCTTCGCTGTTTTTTACTTTAACAATAACATTTTCTACAAACCTGCCATCTTGCATAAAAGAGCTTGCCGCAGCATCCAATACCCGCGGTGATATTCCGTATTCAATAAGATAATTTGAATTAACCGGTTGATTTTGTGCAATAACTGCTGTTTGTATAAATATTAATATGATAATACTAAATTGAAGTTTGATTTTTGTAAATTTACTCATATTCCTTATTCTTTAAAAAAGTTAATGGTAGTGTAAAGTTAACACTACCATTAACTTTAAATTACATTCTAATATTTATCTCCGTTTTTCGGTTTATACTGTTCCCATTCTCTGTGGTCGCCCGGCCATACATCAAGGTCGGATACAGGATAATTATAAGGGAATTGGTGCGGCCATTTAAGTACATCCCAGTCAACATTTTCTCCAAAATAGAAAACATGGAAGTTTAGTTTATCCAGATCTTCTTTGGTAAATGAAATTGATTTGTCTTTAATAAAGGTATGGTCGTGCATACGAGTAAACTGAGCAGCATCAATAATTCCCGAAGCTAACGGGTGGTTAATTCCTTCTACATTATAGTGTCCCGGAAATACCGCTTTGGCGTGTAATTGTTCTTTACCGATTTTTTCACCCCAGATGGCGGTTGTAATATGTCCGTCGTCGCTGACAGCTGAAAGGAAAATATCAATATCTCCAATCTGGTCGAACATTTCCTGCGGTGGATTCTGACGGTTATCACCCCAGTGAAGAATGCGTATTCCTCCTGTTTCAATTAAGATCATCGAGTTATCCCACTCCATATTTTCTCCCGGAGGATAGTTGTGTTTGCCGAAAGCTTTTTCTAAAATTATACCGTCGTATATCTCGTTTTGAGGATTACTTACGTGTTTATCGGGGAATCCCGTGATTTTAGCATCACCAACTTGCACTGTTCCGGCAAGTCTGTCAAGCATCATAGGTGCTTTTACACGCATCATTCCGTCGTGGTCACCGTGTGCATGCGTTGAAACAACAACATCAACGTTAATTTCGGGAAATTGTGATAAAAACCAGATACCACCGAGATCCAAATCGGGTGCATTTCTGAAAGGGTCTATTAAAATCTCCAGTCCTTGCGGTGTTGTTACTTTATAAGCAATCATTCCGTAAAAACTAATTTTTACTTTTCCGGTATCTTTTGTTATACCACCGTATTTTTGTGCGGCAATTAACCTGTCATTTTTTACTCCTTGATAAAAAGTGTTATCGCCTATTACGGGTACCAACCATGTTGCAGGGTTGGGTAATTTTGTCATGTCCATAATTATATTTCTTTAATTTTAATACTAAATTTATTTATACTGTTCCCATACGGATTTAACCTCCGGAATATCAGCAACTTTGCCGTTTTCAGGTAAATCAATTCCAACAAATTCAAAATTTACATTGTTGCCAAAGTACATTACATGATTGTTGTAATCTTTCACTTTGGCTTTATTTAAACTTATTGTATGAGTGTCTAAAATTGTATTATCGTGCGATTTAGCAAAATTTTCTGCGGTTTTGCCCCAGCCGGCTCCTTCAATATTGATTCCATCAATAAAATAGTGAGTGGGGATGATAATTTTTGCATTCATTTTTGCTGCAATTTTATCAGCCCATTCAGGAGTAAGCATTCTTCCATCGTCGGTAACCGGTAAAATAACCACATCAATATCAGTTAATTTATCCCAAATGTCCTGTGGCGGATTTTGACGATTATCGCCCCAGTGAACAATCCTTAAACCGCCGGTTTCGATAAGGTAAATGTGATTGTCAACATCTTCTTTATCAACATTTGGAAATGGATAAAGCGTGTCCAGAACCTCTTTTGTGTAAACAGGACTTTGTGTTTCAACAATATGTTTATCGGCTAAACCGGTAACTTTAAAGTCGGCAAAACTATATTCTCCCGTTAAACCACGAAACAACATACCTGCATCAAGCATTTCGTAAGCATTGTGGTCGAAATGGCTATGAGTTACAAAACCTATATCGCAATGTGTCATTGGCATACGCATTTTGTACCAAATACCTCCCCACGAAGGGTCGCAGGGGTTTTTCCATGGGTCGAAAAACAGTTCCAATCCTTTTGGCGTGGTAATTTTAATTGCAGACATTCCGTAATAGCTGATGGTTACTTCGCCGGTATTTTCACGAAGTCCTCCATAATAATGGGCTGCAATAATACGTGTGTTATTTTTGTTTTGGGCATAAGCTACATCGCCAACTTGTACCAATCGTGGCATTGGGTCGATATGCTTAGGTTGCCTATGTGTAACTTTTGTACTTCCCATCACAGGTGACGGGTGTTTACTTGTTTTTTCCATCTTAAATAAATTTTTAATTAATAATATTTTAGTACTTATCCCCGTTGGTTGGCTTAAATCTTTCCCATGCTTTAACAGGTTCGGGCAGCGGAACATTCTCCGTTTCGTAAGTCGGGGCTTGCCATTTAAATATGTTGGTAAGAGTATGCTCGCCAAAATACATTACATGTTGTTTGTAGTCCTTAATTTTTTCAGGACTTAAACTAATGGTGTGAGTATCAAGGAAAGTATGGTCCATCATTCTTGTAAACTGCACTGCCGGTAATTCCCATCCGGCATTTTGCAGGTTAAGACCTTCTATGTAGTAATGGTTGGGAATAATAACTTTTGCATTAAGTTTTTTAGCAATCTCTCTTCCCCAACGAGGTGTAAGAATGTGTCCGTCGTCGCTAACAGGAAGTAGTGCAATATCAATATCTTTCATCATATCCCAAACATCTTCCGGCGGGTTCTGACGGTTATCACCCCAATGTAAAATACGCAATCCGCCGACTTCGATTAGGAACATAGTGTTGTCCCATTCCATATGCTCATTTGGCGGACAAGTTTTTTTACCGAACAATTCCATCATCATTTTAGATGTGTATAAATCGTTTTGAGGTTCGCACATGTGCTTATCTAAAATACCTGTAATTTTCACATCACCCAATTGGAATACACCACCCATACGGTCGAGCAACATTCCTGCATCTAAACGATGAAGAGCATCGTGGTCGCCGTGAGCGTGAGTGCTCAATCCAATATCACAAGTTGTTTCGGGGAAATCAATTAAAAACCAATATCCACCGAATCCCGGTGCATTACGCCAAGGGTCTATTACCATTGATATTCCTTTTGGAGATGTGATTCTA
>Ga0256913_10001289_pt1 | contig 12931 bp, 13 predicted proteins | sample Axial_MatmetaG_FD_185970 | JGI IMG/M metagenome (GOLD analysis project Ga0256913, IMG submission 185970) | Deep-sea worm associated microbial mat communities from Axial Seamount, Juan de Fuca Ridge, Pacific Ocean - Axial_Mat | ecosystem: Environmental > Aquatic > Marine > Oceanic > Microbial...
TGAGTTGAAGAGGTCGGACTCGAGGAATATTTGGCCGTCGGTGATGGAAATGACGTTTGTCGGGATGTAGGCGGAGACGTCGCCCTCCTGTGTCTCAACGATAGGCAACGCGGTCAATGATCCGCCTCCTTGGTCGTCGCTCATCTTGGCGGCGCGTTCGAGAAGACGCGAATGCAGGTAGAATATATCTCCCGGATAGGCCTCTCGTCCCGGAGATCGGCGCATTAGGAGCGAAAGCTCTCGGTAAGCCTGGGCGTGCTTCGTCAAGTCGTCGAAAATGACGAGCGCGTGTTTGCCGTTGTCGCGGAAATACTCGGCCATAGCGCACGCCGCGTAAGGCGCGAGATATTGGAATGCCGCGGGGTCTGAAGCGGTTGCCGCGACTACGGTGGTGTATTCCATCGCACCGTATTTCTGGAGTTTCTCTACGATTTGGACGACGGACGAGCGTTTCTGTCCAATGGCGACGTAGAAGCAGTAAACCTTGTCGTCCTTGTTCGCCTGTTTTTGGTTTATTATGGTGTCGATGGCGATGGCTGTTTTCCCGGTTCTGCGGTCTCCGATAATGAGTTCGCGCTGTCCGCGTCCTATGGGGATCATGGAGTCTATCGCCTTAAGACCGGTTTGGAGAGGTTCCTCGACGTTGCGTCTCTGGACGATTCCAGGGCCTTTCACTTCCACCCTGCCGGTTTTCTCCATTTGCACCGGCCCTTTTCCGTCGATGGGATTGCCGAGTGGGTCGAGGACGCGTCCGAGGACATCCTCGCCGATGGGCACCTCCGCGACCTTTCCGGCGCGTTTGACGATATCGCCTTCCTTGACGGCCTCGTATCCGGAATAGAGGATGATCCCCACGGTCTCCTCCTCGAGGTTCATAATCATTCCGTCGACGACATCCCCGGACTCGACTTCGACCGTTACGAGCTCTCCGGCCATGGCGTTGTCGAGTCCCCAGGCGACCGCGATGCCGTCGCCCGCCCTGACGATTTTGCCTATTTCCGCCTCGCCCTTTTCCGGTTCGAATCCCGCGATTCGGCTTTTGAGTATCTCCAGGATCTCACCTGGTTGTATCACGTCGTTCATTTTAGAGTTCCTAGCGTTTCAGCGCCAAGCGCATATCCCTCACGCCACCGGCGACCGATCGGTCGATGAGGCGGCTGTTCCAAAGCAACCTGAATCCCTTTATCAAGCGTCCGTCCAGACGCGTTCTCACTTTCACCTCGCCCCCGACGCGCGTCCGCATTTTCGTCGCTATTTCCTTCAGGAGCTCCGCGTCGGGTTCTGATGCGAACACCGCCTCCACCGCGACCACTCCCGATTTCGCTACGAGAATCTCCTCGAATGCCTCGGAAAGCAACGGCAACACGGCCAAACGTCCGTTAGCCAACACGGTCTTCACGAAATTGAGGGTCTTTTCCGATCGTATCCCCGGGAAAAGAGCGGTTTCCGCGAATTTCCTGGCCGCGTCCCGCGAGAGGGAAGGCCTGGAGCAAAACGCGCGTATCTCGCGCAATTCCATCAAGGCGGCTACGAATCGGACGTCCTTTGCAACGGCTTCGAGGTCTCCCGCGGATTCCGCGGCCTCGTGAAGCGCCTTGGCGTATCGTTTGGCAACCCTCGTCCCGTTCATAGGTCGTCCACCAGTTCACGCGCGTATTCGCGTTCCTTGTTCCCTGTCATAGCCTGTCCGACAAGTTTTCCCGATGCCTCGCAAACGAATTCGGCCAAGTCGTCTCGGAGTGCGTTTATTACGGCCACGCGCTCGCCCTCGATTTTTCTTCGGGCGTCCTCGAGTATCTCGGCGGCCTCCTTGGCGGCTTTCGCCGCCAGCTTGTCCTTCAGTTCCGCGGACTCCTTTCGGACACCGCGCAGGATGGCGTCGGCCTCTTTTTTGGCGTTCTCCACGACTTGGCGACGTTCCGCCTCGATATCGGAGAGTCTGGTCTCGATCTCCTCCGCCTTGTCAATCGACTCGGCGATTTTACGTTCGCGTTCCTTTATTCCTCCCAAGAGGGCGGGAAAGACGAACTTGTTGAGAACGAGCAACAGGACTCCGAAGGAGATCCACGTCCAGATGAACAACCCCGGTTCTATTTTGAAAAGGTCCATATCGAGACCGTTTCTCCTTTGCTCACTTCGTGAATATCACGATAAGCGCTATAATCGCGCCGAAAAACGCCAATCCCTCGATAAGAGCCGCCATCAGAAGCATGTTGGTTCTGATGGATTTCCGCTCTTCCGGCTGCCTCGCGATAGCGTCGAGGGCCTTGGCTCCTACGAGTCCGATTCCGATGGAACCACCGGCGATTCCAACGCAAGCTCCCAGAACGGCAATGGCGTGGGCTACTCCAAACACTCCCTGTTCCATAAAACAAATCCTCCTGTTATTGGAAAACTATCCGTGCGCGCTACTGGCCATATCGATGAAGATGCAGCTCAGCAAAGTGAAAACGAACGCCTGGATCAAGGCGATCAAAACTTCCAAAAGATATGTGAACACGGCGAACGGAACCGCGACAAACGCGAACCACGCGCTCAACGTGAAAATCAAAGCCAAAAACGAGAGTATGGCCAAATGCCCCGCGAACATGTTAGCGAAGAGCCGCAGGCTCAAAACCATCGACTTGATGAAAACCCCCACCGTCTCCAAAACAAGGATGAAAATCCCTATCGGCATCGGCGTGTCTTCCGGATACATGTTTTTGAAAAAACCAACGGCCCCAAGCTTCGAGAAGCCAACGATGAAAATCATACCCAAAACGATTACCGCCAACGCACTAGTGACGTTGATGTTTCCGGTCGCCGTTTTGAATGCCGGGATCAAACCGAGAAAGTTGACGGTGAGAATGAAAAGGAACTGGGTCGCCATGAAAGGAAGCCATTTCTCGCCTCGCTCCTCCCCCATGACCGGATAAACGATGTCGTCGCGGACGAAAAGAACCAACGCCTCCAACGCGACCGCGACCCCCGTCACCCTAGCTGCCGGTCTACGGAAAGCCGGGACGAAAAGAACTGCGAGCAACGCGGCGGAAAGGAGGAGCATGAAGCAATGAACCGTCATCCCGAATGGTAACGGAATCTCCGGAACCATTGGAAAAAGATCCAACGAGTCACCGTTCAAAACATGCTTGAACAGCACCTCTGACACATCGACATTTTCTGTTCCAGCCGGCATCGTGTTTTCCCGCGTCCTTAAAGGGCCGGGGAGAAACGGATTTGAACTAGAAATCCGCTCCGGACCGCAAATAAAGCGCGTAACCTAACGCGGGAACGGATTTTGTCAACGGCGAAAGAGTTTTTTCCAGCGTTCCGAGTTCGGAATTGCTGGGGAGTCAGTTGTTTTTCGAACGCATCTGCGGGAAAAGGATGACGTCTCGAATGGAGTCAGCGCCAGTGATAGCCATCACCAACCTGTCGATTCCAATGCCCATTCCGCCGGCCGGAGGCATGCCTTGTTCCATGGCCGCCAAAAACTCCTCGTCGATCTTCCCCTCCGAATCGTCGCCGCCAAGAGCGATTTGCGCTTCGAAACGCCTCCTCTGCTCCACGGGGTCGTTAAGTTCGGAATATCCGGGAGCGATTTCCTGACCGTTGATCTCGAGTTCGAACACGTCGACCAGATCCGGATCGTCGTCGCAGGCCTTCGCCAAAGGAACGAGTTCCTTCGGTAACCGCGTCACGAAAGTCGGTTGAATCAACGTAGGCTCTATCAACTTCTCATAGACCTCGTTGGTGACCTCGAAATCCGGCGTTCCGGGTTCGATTTTCAAGCCCAAAGCAGCCGCCTTCCCCGCGCGTTCCGCGGGTGAGATTTCGAACCAGTCTCCGCCGCACTTCTCCTTGACCAAATCCTTGTAGGCGACGCGTCGCCAGGGACGCTCGAGTTTTATCGTTCCGCCATCGGAACGTTCGATTTCGAGTGTTCCAACGACATTCTGAGCGACGGTTGTCACAAGTTCCTCTACAAGCTCCATCATCGTCCGGCAATCCCCGTAAGCCTGGTATATCTCGATCATCGTGAATTCGGGATTGTGTCTTCTTGAAAGCCCTTCGTTCCGGAAGTTGCGGTTGAGTTCGAAGACCTTCTCGAAACCTCCAACCAACAAACGCTTGAGATAAAGCTCCGGAGCGATTCTGAGATACATCTTCACGCCCAGCGCATCGTGGAACGTCTCGAACGGTTTCGCCGAGGCGCCCCCTGGAATCGCCTGCATCATCGGAGTTTCCACCTCCAAAAAATCCCTGGACTCCAAAAACGCGCGGATACCGCGGATTATGGCGAATCTCTGGAGGAACACGCGTTTGCTGTCCTCGTTGGATATCAAATCGAGATGGCGCTGTCGGTAACGCGCCTCAACATCGGTCAAACCGTGCCACTTCTCCGGCAATGAACGCAATGACTTCGAAAGGAGTACGAACGCGTCGACTTTCAATGTGGGCTCACCAGTCCTAGTGACGAACATCGTCCCCTCGACACCGACGATATCTCCGATGTCAAGTCTCTTGAAGACTCGGAACCCATCCTCGCCGAGAGCGTCCTTCTTGACGTATATCTGCAACCGCCCAGAGGAATCCCTCACGTCGGCGAATATCGATTTACCCATGACCCGGAACGCGGTCAGCCTTCCAGCGACGCGGAAACGCGCCTCCTCGTCCCCGCCCTCCTCGAATCCCGAGCGAACCTCGGCCGTGAGAGAGGCTCCGTCGTAACGTCCCCCGAAAGGATTGATCCCAGCATCTTCCAGCTCTCCGAGCTTCGCCATGCGCTGGGCGAAAATATCCTCCGGCGGAAGCGAATCCCGCTCGGAGGTGTTAGGAACGTTCTGTTTGTCTTTATCCAACTGTCCAGCCACTAGTTTCTCTTGCCTCCCAAATCATCCTGAAAGAATGGATTGACGTTCTCTTCGTTGTAATCCGCCCCGAGCACGGCCTCCTCGCCCCCGACAACGGTCACGAGACCGTTTTGCGAGTCCCGAACCATACGCGGGTTGACATCCTCGCCCTTTTTGAACACCTTGCGCTTTTCCAACTTGCCATTGATGTCATAGATATAGTAAGCGAATATCTTGGCTCCCGTCTGGGCGAATATATGGATACGGCTTAGTCCATCCACCATGCACACGGGAAGGCCTCCTTCCACATCCTGGACCAAGCGGTGGACGCAATAGACGAATTCGCCGTCTTCTATTTTCAACGCGTAGAGCTTCCTCTTCCCGTCGTAAAAACTAATCACCGACGCCAAACGGGTTTGAATTTTCTTGCCTTTCCTCTTGTTCAACACATCGGGCACTCCGAGCAGACGTTTCCATTCCACTATGCCGTTGAAAACGGAAAAGCCCCGGTCTTTCGACTTGTAGGCGGTGTCGAGGAGCGGGTGGGATATAATCGCGTGTATGGTGTAATTGCCGGGATGGCTGACATCGTACATTCTGGATACTGGAGCAACTACAGCCTCGGTGGCTCCGGGATTGAGGACGATATTGCTCAACAGGGCATTGGCTATTTTCTTGTCGAGCAATTTCCGCGTCTTTCCGTCGGGACCTATAATCTCGAATGTCAGGGACCCGTGCAACTTCGCGTTCTCCCCGAAAACCAAGGGGCGACCGCTGAGGTTCCGGAAATAAATTTTCGCCTCCACGTTCTCGTAGACGAGATAACCGTCCCGGCTGAGTGCCATCGAAACAGCCAATTGCGCTTTGGCCTCGAACGCGCCGAGAAAAAACATGAGAGCGAACGCCAGCGAGGCGACACTTAGGGGAAACAAGCGTTTTTCGCCGTGAAACCACATAATCTATCAGTTCCCGCGTTCAAGCCTGACGGCAAGGCGTTCCGGCAATCCAGCCGCCCGGATCTTAGCCTGCGCCGCGGCAATATCGTATTGTAGGCGATAACGAGTGACCGTGGCCTCCTCGACATCGTAGATAGCGAACGAAGCGACCGGATCGCGGTTCCTAGCCTGCCCAACGCTGCCAATGTTTATCAGATATTTCCACCCCTTCTCCATCGTTATGACCATTTGCTCAGGGGCCTCTTCATCTCCGGTGGGAGTCCTCCACTCGGCAATCTCCGACACGGGATTCTCGCCCCCCATCGTCAATGGTTTTTTGGCGAAAGCTATCGGCACGTGGGAATGCCCGCAGAAGCACAACTGAGTGAACTGATAGGAAAAGTTGTCCGTGGCGTGATGGGTGTCGAAAATGTATCCCCAAGCGTCCGGAGAGTCCAAAGTGGCGTGCACAATCGTTATGTTGGAGCCGCGGATGGTCTTCTTCATCGGAAGCTTGGCCAGCCATTCGCGTTGCGCGTCGCTGAGATTCGACCGCGTCCAGAACACGGCCTCCTTCGCATGGAGGTTGAAACCGACCATTTCCTGGTCGTCCGAGGCGGCGTATTCGTCGTGGTTGCCCTTGACGCATGCCACCAGCTCCAGTCCTTGGATAAGATCCATGCACTCCGAGGGATTGGCGTTGTAGCCCACGATGTCGCCTAGGCAAATGTATTTGTCGACCTTTTCCTCGCGGCACTTCGCCAGCACCGTCTCAAAAGCCTCTAGATTCGCATGGATGTCACTTAAAATGGCGTATTTCATTTTCAACCGTTCTTTCTGTCAAAACCGCCGCCCGTATTCCGGGAAAAGAAATGGAATCTACCACCCTTCGCGACGATTGCAATAGCTCCTGTTTTTTTTCACCCGGAGTTGTTTTCCGAACCGCTCAGTCCACAGTTATCAACGCCCGGACGTTCAAGCCATCCAAACGCTCCACACCATTCAGAAAAGCCAATTCGATTACGAAATCCACGCCCGCGATTTCCGCGCCAAGCCCCTCGACCAGCTTCACCGTGGCGGCGGCTGTCCCACCCGTGGCCAAAAGATCGTCAACTATAACCACCCGCTCCCCTTTCTCCAAGGCGTCGACGTGTATCTCAAGAGTCGCCTCGCCATATTCCAACTCGTACGACTCGCTCTTCGTGTCATACGGCAATTTGCCCGCCTTCCTGACGGGAACAAGCCCGCAACCCAATTTGTAGGCCATAGCGGCTCCGAAAATGAATCCTCGCGATTCGATGGCGGCTATCCGGTCCGGTGGGGAATCCGCGTAAGGCGCGCAAAGCATATCCACGACATCCGCGAAAAGCGCGGGCGACTGGAGAATCGGGGTTATGTCCTTGAAGATTATTCCAGGCTTGGGAAAATCGGGAACATCCCTTATCGCCGCCTTGACCGCGTCCAACCCCATAAAAACACCTCCGTTAGCCGTCCTTCCACAAACCGTCCGCCGGACAACCGGCGCCACATTCGAAAAACATCCGAAGCCGAAATTCCCCGGATGCAAAACACACACCGGGAATTGAACATCCTAGAGGGAAAATTCAAGTCGAAAGCTCAACGCGCTCCCCCGATAGCGAATATTCCTTCCCGCAACCCGCGCAAACCGCGCGCGCCCTCCCCTCGAAATCCAATCCGACTCCGCAATCGCAAACCCACCCGACAATCTTGGCGGGAACTCCAACGACCAAGGCGCGCGCCGGAACGTCACGCGTGACAACCGCGCCGGCCCCCACCATGGCGCGCTCTCCAACCGTGTTGCCACAGACTATCGTAGCGTTAGCGCCAATCGTGCAACCGCGTTTCAACACGGTGTCGCGGTATTCGCTCTTCCGCTCCACGTCGGCGCGTGGGTTGACGACATTCGTGAACACCATCGAAGGACCGCAGAACACCTCGTCCTCCAAAACAACGCGATCGTAGAGCGACACGTTGTTCTGTATCTTGCAACGATCGCCGATCACAACCTTGGAAGCCACGTGGACGTTCTGTCCCAAAACGCAATCCCGCCCGATCCGGGCCCCCGGCATCACATGGCAAAAATGCCATATCCGAGTTCCGGCGCCAATATCGCAACCGTCGTCGACATAACTCGACTCATGTATGTGAACATCTTCCATACCACTAAACTACTCCAAACGCCCGAATCTTGCAAGAGCGCCCACGCGAATAGCGCGGTTTTACGTTCTACGAGCGCTTTTCCTCCAGCGGATGAACGAAATCGCGCAACGCCCTGTCCCAGAAAAAAAGACCGCAAACCGCGAAATACACCGACGATACAACTAGAACCAGCGGGGGAACAAACCAGCGCCACGTCCAATCATCCACGACGAAGACACTGGCTAGCAAAAGCACTTCGACCAATATCGACGACACCACGAAAAAACCGTAGACTACGCCCCAAAAGAACGACTTGTACCCTCGTTTGACCGACAACAACTCGAACGAGGAGAGAACCGGCAACGCGGCGCCGAACAAACAGACGGTCAACGCCACCAACCGCGCAACCTCCACCCATCCCCGTACGCGTGGCGAAGCCCCAGCGCGAGTACGACGCAACCGAATGGCAACCACGCCGCGAATTTAAGCATCGTGGTTTTCAGATGCGTCCAGGCCACCTCCCGCATCGTCACGGGATAAAACGCCACCATGGAAGTGGAAACGTTGAGCAACGGAACCGGACGCGTACCCGAAAAACCGTGATGGAACACGAACGCCACCGAAAACAAAAGAACGAACGACCCGATTAAGATAAGAGTGAGACTCCCTAGGAACAAGCCGACCGCGACAAGAAACACGACGGCTACGCGCCACTTCCAATAAACAACGAAAACCTCACCTTCTCCCAACTCCCCGGCGGAAAGAAAATCCAAAACGACCTCCCCGCGCTTCCCCAAAAAACGCCGCGCGAAACCGTCGAAAATCCCTCGAGGCGCATCGGCGAAGCCACCGCGCAACTCCATTCCAACCGAATCCTCGAGAGAGTCGAAAACCCGGGACGCCGCGAAACCGTCCCCATCCGGAAAAGCATCTCCGCAATCCGGGCAACCAGCCGCTCCGGGAAATTCCATCCCCTCCCCATTCTCCTCCGGGGGTGCGTCGTAGTAAAGCGGAAAATCCACTTCGTATTCCCGCCTCACGCGACGATAAACGAAAACCACCGCGCAAACCGCGGCCACCAAGGCGGCGGACATTACGAAAATTCCGGTGCCGGAACCTCCATCCCCCCTTACAACCACTTGATTCACGCCGAAAACGAACGGAGACAACCCCCATCCCGCCAGCGAAACACACGACTCCCAACCGTGGAACGGTAAATACAACGCCAACGACGCTAACGCGATTAAAAGCAAACTAGCGCGACGGCAAGGCGCTCCGGGCAAGGTGAAGCAAATCCACATCGACACCACGAACAACCCGCACGTCTGAAATCCCGCCGCTAGAAAAAACACGGAGTATCCCCCTCCGGAATCCCCGAGATATCTCGCGCCTCCAAACACCAGAACAATAGCGGCAACCACACTCTGGGACACGAAAAAACGCAGGACGGCGCCAGGGACGACCATCCACCAATATTCTCGAGAGGACACCGGATAATGGCATAGAACAAAGTCGCCGGGGAGGATATTGGCCTTGTCGGAGAGATTGGAGGTCCACCACAAAGCGTGCGTCAATGAAAGAACCGGCCAAACAACCAGCAAAACAACGGGGGAAAACAACACGCCGACAACTACGGAAACGGACGCCACCACCACGACGGCGAACAAAAAAAGCAGCACCCCAATCCCCAACGACAAATGTATCTGAGCGAAATTACGGCGGCTCAATCTCCATAATTCGAACCACCCCACGCCGTCGCGTCTCAAAAACGCTTTCAACGCCTTCGAAGCGCACTTTTCGAAAACACGGTCCCTCGCAACCCTCACCCACCACCTCCGAGCTTGGAGAACAACTCGAACAACACCCCTTTCCCTCCGCCCGACGCCATCCCGCGGATATCCTCCAAAGAACCGAACGCCACAACTTTGCCGCCATCCAAAACCAAAAGCTTGTCGGCGAATCCCTCGTTCACCTCGACTATCTGAGTCGAATAGACTATCGTGCGCCCGCGCTTCGCGGCTGAACGCACGCGCTGCTTGAAACGAGCCAAACCCACGGGATCCATACCGGAGGCGAACGGCTCGTCCAATATCCATAAATCGGGATCCAATACCATCATCCCAACCAACACCGCCTTGTAAAGCTGTCCCCGGGAAAGGGTGTCAAGCCTGCTCCAAGCCAAACGGGATATGTCGAAGTCGTTCAGCAACTCAACCACCAAATCCTCAACGCCATCGGTCGAACGCCCATACAACCTCAACGCCATCCCGATATGCCTCAGAGGCGTCATGCCGGGATAGAACAACGGAAAATCCGGAAGGAACATCAAACGACGCTTCAAAGCCAAATCGGAAGGCGCGAACTCAACTCCATCGTAAAAAACACGACCGGAACTGGGCGCAACCAAACCAGACAACACACGGAGCAACGTAGTTTTGCCAGCACCGTTCAAACCCAAAACGGCAACGATCTCGCCTTTGCCGAATCCCAGCGAAACACCGTCCAGAGCGCGAACCCTCCCATACCTCTTTGAAAGTCTATCCAGCTTAGTTTCCATCGCACCCCCCTCCTATATCAGGCACCGCGGATCACGAAAACACACGTCGGAGCGAAAAGATTCGGAGCGAAAGACGCCAAACCCGACGACGACGCCCCAAACGGTATCTCGCGGATTATCTCCGCTCCCTTCAAACGACACAATCCACGAAAATCCTTTATCGTCGCCAAATGGATGTTCGGAGTGTCGTACCACGGCGAGGGCAAACTCCCGGTAACCGGCATCCTGCCACCGAAAAACAACTGCGAACGCGCGGCGAAACAACCAATATTCAATATGCTTATCAAAACCTCGCGACCCACGCGCATCATATCCTCCAACAACAAATCGGGACGCTTGACCGCCTGGATCGTCTGGCTCAAAACCACGTGGTCGAAAGATTTGTCGCCGTAATCGCTGAGACCCTCGTTCAAATCTCCGTGGACAACGGGAACCCCCTTCCGAACGCACTCGAGTATCTTCTCCTGCGATATCTCCACCCCACAGGGATATATACCCTTCTCCGCGCGGAGCAAATGCAACAAACTGCCGTTACCGCAACCCAAGTCCAAGACGGACGCGCCGTCTTTTATCAAATCGGCGATAATAAGCAAGTCGGGACGGTTCGACAACTCTTTCCTGGCTTCGACTGGCATAACACTGCGTTCCTTCAAATACTACGCTACGGGCACAAAACACCTCGACTCAACGCGACGTCCTCGCACCATCCTTGGCGGACGACTTGGGACGCGGACGCCTGATCGTCGCATTCCGCGCGCCCTCCTTACCGGGAATCTTGCGCCACAACTCCTCGGGCATCAAAAACTTCAAAGCCGAAAGCGTGCTGAGAACTTTATAGTCTTTTATCGGACATTCAACCATTCGCAACTCCCTCAACGGCATATCAGCCAACGGCGTGAGATCGGAAACACCTGTCCGGGATATATCCAAATTGAACAAACCCAACCCTTTCAACGGCCCCAAAGACCCGACCCGGGTACGGGAAACGTTCAACATCCTCAATCGCTCCATTCCGCTCAAAGGCGACAAGTCGGACACCTCCGTGCCGGAAACGTCCAACCCCATCAGCGGAAGACTCGACAAAAACCGCAAAACATCGCCGTCCACCCCTCGAGCCCCATGCAAAACAACCCCGACGCAACGACCGTTGCGGAATCGAAACATGCCGCTGCCGTCATAATCCGGATTTATTTTACGCAACGCTTCCTTTAGAGCCTCCGGAGAATCAAGCTCTCCAACGACGGAACCAGACCTCGAAACGCTCCCGCCCGAGGGCGCAGCCGATCCCGAACGCCCATCGGCGACATCCGGGACCACGCCATCCGTTAAAGCCTTCTCGAGAACAGCTAGTAAATCAGCGTGCTTTCTAGAAAAAAAAGTGTCACCGAAACGACGTTTGAAAGCCTCCAGAGCCACAAGGGCCTTGCGCCGTCCCAAAGACGGCAACGATAGCCCGCGCAACTTCTCCCCGACAACGGCTGCGTCGAGCGTGGGCCTCTCCACTCCAAGTTTTTTCAACGCCTCCAGAATCGCCTTTTTCGCCACGCTCGACATCAATGCGTCCTTGAAAACCTGCCCCGCCGGTGTAGCGGGCAACTTTCGAACCCACGACAACACGCTAGAGGAATTCTTCCGTTCCGCAAAACCGAAAATCTCCAGAACAGTGGCGGAAAGACCAGTCAATCCTCCGCGTTTGACCTTCTCGGAAATCGCCAGCGATTTCAAATCCAACGGTTTCTGAACCACCGCCCCTCGATTCCTCTCCGAATAGTAAACCTTCCCGTTCCTGACACGGCTTATCCTATAAACCTTCAAACCGTCTACAGTCGCTATGGCGACGCTCTTCCCAACCTCCTTGGAAAAACTTTTCAACACACCCGCGTCTACCGCGGACAACTCCTCCGCGACCTTCCGCAAATCCCCAACCGCCGGGGATTCAGGACATCCAGGAGCGGACAACGCGCCCAACGCCTCCTGATACCGCCCACTGGCTATCTTCGAAACCACACCAAGCAAATACCCGTCCACGCGCAAACGCCTCGCGTCCTCCTCCCTCCTGGCCTTCTCCGCCACCGCGGACGCCTCCTTCTCGTACTTCACCGCCAAACCCAAACGCCCCTCCCCCGTTTCGGAGGCGTATTCCCCAGAATATTCCCGCAAAAACTTCGCGGCGCCGGAATAATCCCCACTCCTAGACATTTCAGAGGCCTTCGCCGCCAATTTTTTCAAAACCCTCTCCGAGGCCTTCTTCCTCCCATCCTTCAACTTCTCGATCTCAGCATTCGCCATCAACTCGTATTTCGTCCCCGAAAGCGATTCGCGAATCCTCTCGAAATTGGAAATAACCAAATCAAACCGACCCTCGTTGCGCTTGGCGAAATCCATCGCGAAATCCCACATCTCAGCGCGACTCCCGGACTCGCCTACTCCCACAACTCCATCAGTGG
>Ga0256913_10001290_pt1 | contig 12911 bp, 14 predicted proteins | sample Axial_MatmetaG_FD_185970 | JGI IMG/M metagenome (GOLD analysis project Ga0256913, IMG submission 185970) | Deep-sea worm associated microbial mat communities from Axial Seamount, Juan de Fuca Ridge, Pacific Ocean - Axial_Mat | ecosystem: Environmental > Aquatic > Marine > Oceanic > Microbial...
ACTCCTAATTCTCCATTTTTAATTCACTATACTTCAAAATCTATAACTCCTTAACATCAATTTTCTTTTCCGGTGTATCATCATCACCTTCTTCGGCAATCATTTTCATTTCGTCAACGAAACCCTGAATGGTATCTACATCAAACCCTTTTTCTTCAGCAGCCTCTTCCAGTGTTCCCCAGATGGGTTCGCCACACATAATGCATCGGATACCCTTTTCCATCAGATAACGAACCGAGAAAGCGTAATTATCAACTAATTCTTCAATTAAAATATCTTTGGTTATTTCAGGTTTTGCCATTTCATTTTGATTTTTATTTCAGGGAGCAAAGTTATAAATTTGAACGTTTTTTCGTTTGTTAATTTGGTTATTTCGTTATTAAGCTCCGTTTCTGTGAGAAAGTTTTTATTTGTTGAAGCATTGGTTCATCAAGGGCATTGTAATCGAAAAAAGCAACCCCGTCAGCACTACCTTTAAGGGCAGCATCAATTGCTCTTGTGAGATCATCTCCATTTTTTAACGAGGGTACATACAACCCGGTGAATAATTTACTCTTTTCTCCTATTGCATTTTTGTCCTCTCTGGAAACTTTCTCAATCCATTCAATGTTTTCATTATAAAAATTGTGATAAACCATGGGGAAATAGTAATCCAGTTTCCAGCTGTCCCAATTCTGGCGTACCATGCGGCGCGACATTTCGGGTGTAGGGAATACTGCAGAGCTTGTGGAGAGTCCACGGCTTTTGATTTGGTTCTTTAATTCGATAACTGTTTTATCCAGCTCATGTAGCCTGAACCAGAGCCAGGTACTGTCGTGGGATGGATCGCTTAATTCGAAAGGGTCGGTTCCATATTTCTTTTTATAAAGTTTTCGCATGTAAGGGTGATAACCATAATCGAACTCAGGCATAATGTCATTTTGAACAAGATTGTATTTGGGTTGTAGAGCTACCGGCAGAATTACGTCCACATAACGGATGTAGTCAAAATGAATTCCTGAAAGGCCGGGGATTTCAGTTAACTCGTTGACTTTATCATGAAGGTAGGTTTTTACAGCCGGTAAGGCAGGACACATAAACTTGTAATAGTTTACATACGCTTTTTTGTCAGACAGCGATTCGCCTTTTTGATTTACACTCAACCATTTGTGTTTGGTATCGCCACGGTTCATGGTCCAGAACCAGGCGTGGATTTGAATGTTGTGTGTTTTTGCAATGGGAATTACACGGGTTAAAACTTCTTTATCTGAGCTTATTAAGATACCGGTTATTCCAACAGACTTAAGTTTGATAAAAGTTGAATCCCATTTTTCGTTGCTCCATGATTTATTGGCACCCATCCATACCCAAAAGACGGGAGTTTGTTTTTTAACAAAATGGACATATCCCCACTTTTCAGGAATATGCATGTTTATTTTTCCCTGAGGCGACCATACCCAATTGTGCTCAGGCAGATTGTTTCCTCTTTTTCCTTTCTTTTTGACATATTGGCCATCTTTAACTTCGTATGCCCATTGAACTCTGGAGAAATTCATTCTCCAAACGTCACTTGGAACAGGTTTGTGTTGTTTAAGAGCTTCCCAAGGAATGGCTATTTCCAACGACCAACAGCTGTCCGTATCAGTGGGGTCATTATTTGTTCCGTTACATCTGACAGCCTTTTTCATACCCATGGTGTTCCAGGTAAGATTTGCACTTCCGCCTTTGTTATACGGTTTCTCCAGCATTAGATCCATGATGGTTCCATAGCTGTTAATTTCAATTTCAAAATAGTTTTTGCTGTCACCATCGGGGTCAATAAAAACCTCAAAATCGTTATCTCTGTATATTATGTCATCGTAGTTTTTGAGCGATGCAGTTAGGTGATGCTCCTCAAGTGTTGCAAAGATGTAAAGGTAATTGTTATCCCAAAGCATCTTGAAATGAGTATTGAGATATGGTGTTTCCTTTGGAGGAAAGGAGATGTCGACAAAGGAGGGAGAAAAGTGTGCGGTACTCCAGACTTCATCAGCTATTCCATCAATAAGAACTGGTTGATTGGTGAAATTGCAATAATAAATGTTGGGTGTTTGCCCGGAGGTGAAACCTGAGAGTAAAATTAGAAATGCGGAAAACAGCGTTGTTTTGTTCATAAGGGTTGGATTGACTAAATTTCAAAAATAGCAATAAAAAAGCTGTGCTCTAAAAAGAACACAGCTTTATCTATTTTACGATGTTTTGAATCTTATAATCCAAAAGTAATACCAAATTTAACATTGCTAAGACCGGTATAACCTACTTCTGCAAAAAGACCCATTTTTTCCTGAAACATCCATCTGCCACCAACAAAAACGTCAGGAGTAAAATTAGTCCAGCCTGAATATGTGCTACTTTTTCCATTGATAAGCATACCAAATCCTGCGCCACCATAAACATCCCATTCATCACTCTCAAATACTTGAAGATGCCATGCTGCTCTTGCTCCAAGATAAAAACGAGGGAAAATTTCATTGTCCCATGAATGCTGTCCTAATTGAAATTCAACTAAGCCTCCAAAAGATACGATACCAATGTCTCCGGTTGGGATTGCGCCGTATTCACCACTTGCATTTATTGAAGGAATAAATCCGTAGCTGTGAGGAATGCCGATACCAACATTCAGCATCATGTCACCCTTGTTAAAAACATGCTGTGCCTGTGTTGCTGTAATCGTAGCAAACATAAGGACTAATAAAAAGGAAATTTTTTTCATAATAAATAAAATTAAGTTTAAAAAGTTAGGTTTTAATTTTCAACAAAAATATAAAAAATGTATAACTACTTCGCGTAATTAATTGCTCTTGTCTCTCTGATAACGGTAATTTTTATTTGACCCGGATAAGTCATTTCTTCCTGAATTTTTCTTGAAAGCTCGTAAGAAATTTTATCAGCATCTTTATCGGTAACACTGTCGGCACCTACTATTACACGTAACTCTCGGCCAGCTTGGATTGCGTAGGTTTTAATAACTCCGGGATAAGTCAGTGCCATATCTTCAAGTTTTTTCAGACGTTGTATATAGGCTTCAACAACCTCTCGGCGAGCACCCGGACGGGCACCAGAGATAGCATCACAAACCTGCACAATAGGTGCAATGAGTGTTTCCATTTCCACTTCATCGTGGTGAGCACCAATAGCATTGCAAACATCAGCTTTCTCTTTATATTTTTCAGCCAGCTTCATACCCAGTATAGCATGTGGTAATTCGGCTTCATTTTCGGCAATTTTACCAATGTCGTGTAGTAATCCGGCGCGTTTTGCTTTTTTAGGATTAAGCCCCAGTTCCGAAGCCATGGTGGCACTCAGATTGGCAACTTCAATGGAGTGGTTCAACAGGTTTTGTCCGTAAGATGAACGGTATTTCATACGGCCAACCAGTTTAATAAGTTCGTTGTGCATATTGTGAATACCCAAGTCGATAACGGTTCGTTTACCTACTTCCATAATTTCCTGCTCAACTTCTTTTTTGGTTTTTGCTACCACTTCCTCAATACGTGCAGGGTGGATACGGCCATCAGAAATAAGTTTTTGTAGCGATAATCTGGTAATTTCACGGCGGATAGGGTCAAAGCCTGAAAGCAGAATAGCGTCAGGGCTGTCGTCAATAATAATCTCGATACCTGTTAAGGCTTCTAAAGCACGAATATTTCTACCCTCTCGGCCAATGATACGACCTTTTATTTCATCGCTTTCGATGTTGAATACAGTTACAGTATTCTCGATGGCGTGTTCAGCAGCGGTTCGCTGAATGGTTTCGATAACAATTTTCTTGGCTGTTCTGTCAGCGGTAAGCTTGGCTTCATCAGTAATCTCACGAATGTAAACCATTGCTTCGGCAGTGGCTTCACCTTTAAGGGTTTCAATGAGTTGTTCTTTGGCTTCGCTGGCCGAAAGGTTGCTAATGTTCTCCAGTTGCTTGACTTGCTCAACGTGAAATCTGTCCAGTTCAGCTTGTTTTTTATCAAGGGCCTCCAGTTGGTTTTTGAGGTTTTTTCTTAGCTGGTCGTACTCTCTTTGTTTTTTCTGAGCCTCTTCAATTTTTTGAGAAAGCTGTGATTCGCGTTGCCTTATACGGTTTTCAGCTTTTTGAATGTTTTGATTTCTGTCGTTAATTAATTTTTCATGTTCACTCTTAAGCTGTAGAAACTTTTCTTTTGCCTGTAAAATCTTCTCCTTTTTAATTACTTCGGCTTTTTCTTTAGCCTCTTTAAGGATTGACTGGCTTTTTTTAAGAAGGCTCTTTTTCATAACAGTAGCAGCAATAAGAGCGCCTGTTGCCAGCGAAATAAGAGCGATGATTATGTAAATCAAATATTCCATTTGCAGTTGTTTTTAAATCGTTGCCAACTGCCTGAATATAAAAAAGCCCGACATAATTCGGAATTTAGCAAACTCCGGGTAACATGGTTAAGGATGCCGGAACCTTCAGAAGTCCAGTGTCCGTCTTACGACGAATCCCTCAAGGGTAATCAGGCCTTTCTTCCAATCCATCTAAGCTTATCCCTAATTGCATTAATGTTGAGTTTGCAAATATTGAATTACGCGGGCAAATTTTTATGCTTTTGTCAAAGAACGTTGTCGAACATTTTCAAATGCTGATCCAACAGATTATCCAGTTCCTTCAGTTTCTCTTCCATCTCCTTGTCTCTATAGCCTTTTTCAGCCTGAAGACGAACTGTTTTTGTTGTATTTTGTAAGGCCACCATGGCAAATAAGTCCTGATGGTCTTTGTAATTAAACGCTTTTGAGTATGATTCTATTGTGTTATTAACAATTTTTGTTGCCTTCCTTACAAATTCTTCCTGCTCTCTGGCAACAGCCATTTTATACGGCCTTTCGGCTATGATAACACGTATGTTTATTTTTTCGTCCATTAATAGACTTAAATTATCAATCACTCAAAACGTTGATGCATTTGTCAATCTCTTCAATAAGCTCATCGAGCTTCTCTTTGCCCTTCTCAACGCCAATTTTATATTCAAGCGTGTTTGCAAGCGAAAGTTTAATCTTTTTATTTTCTTCTTCCAGCAAACTTCCGGTAAGAATATTAACTTTATCTGTTAACTCACTTACCTTCTGCTTTAAAACTTTATTTTCATTACTTAGAGCCTCATTTATTTCTATCAATTTCCTGATTTTATACTCAATACCGGATATCAATAGTTGTTCATTGGCCATGTGTGATAAAAACTTAAGTTCGCTGACAAAAATACTCATTTTGTATGCAATGTGCAACAACAATTTTACTTATCTTGGTGGATTGTTTATTGAGCTCTGAAATTTAATTAGTTATGACAGAAGAGTTTTTGTATTACCTGTGGATGTTTAAACTTTTGAAGGAACCGTTATTGACAGTCGATGGAACTCCAATAATTATTAAGAGTTCAGGCGAGAGAAACTTCGATAGTGGCCCAGATTTTCTTTATGCTAAAATTCAAATTGAAGACACGTTGTGGGCCGGAAATGTGGAGATGCATTTGCGTTCTTCGGATTGGTACCGGCACCATCATGATGTTGATACTGCTTATGATAATGTAATTCTTCATGTTGTATACGAGCATGACAGGGAAGTTTACTTTGGGTCAGGCAGGAAAATCCCTGTTCTGGAACTGAAAGGGAAGTTTGAAGAATCGTCTTATAATAACTATCTGAGCTTATTGCAATCAGATTCACCAATTGCATGCAGTAACATGGTTGATGAGGTAAGTGATCTGGAAAAACTGTTCTGGCTGGAGCGGATGATGGTTGAGAGGTTTGAAATAAAAGCAACACTGTTTGAGAGTGATTTAAAAAATAGTGTTGGTGATTTTCAGGAGATCTTTTATCAGAAATTTGCCCGGAATTTTGGCTTTAACACCAATGGTGATGCCTTTGAACAACTAGCACGTAATCTTCCGCTAAAGATAATATTAAAGCATATTGATAATCGGATGCAGATTGAAGCATTATTGTATGGTCAGGCCGGACTTCTAAATAAAATGTTTAAAGATGAATACCCTTCCGGATTAAAAGAAGAGTATTTGTTTCTTGCGCAGAAATATGATTTGAAGCCTTTGAAAGTTGGTGTGTGGAAATTTATGCGCATGCGTCCAACCAATTTTCCTACCATTCGAATATCGCAGTTTGCCGCGTTACTTTACAATTCAGGAGGTTTGTTTTATAAAATACCTGAGATGAAAAGGTTAACAGATGTAATTTCTTTGCTTTTGGTTTCATCATCCGGTTATTGGGATAATCATTACCGGTTTGGTAAAGTATCGAAAGGAAAAAGAAAAACGGTTGGGGTACTGTCGGCTAATTTAATATTGATTAATACGGTTATACCTTTTGTTTTTGTTTATGGCAGGTTGATGAATGATGTAGCAATGCAGCAAAAGGCGTTGTCGTGGCTGGAGCAGGTTAAACCTGAAAACAACAAGGTTGTGCGTCTCTACAGGAGTTTGAATTTCCCGGTTAAAAATGCCATGCACTCTCAGGCTGTGTTACATCTTTATAAAAACTATTGCAATCAAAAACGTTGTCTTGAATGCAGAATCGGGCAGAAGATATTGAGCAAAGGGTAGAATTGCTATTTTTGCTTATTATAATAATTATTATCAAATTATGGACAAGGAGTTACAGAAACTGGCAAAGGATTTTAAGCTGGACATCGGGCAGGTTATTGCTGATAAAAGTCCCGGCCTGAAAAAGGTACTGCCGGAGTTCGTTATTAATAAACTGAGGAAAATATCGCATCAGGATGAAGTAAATAATTTTATCAATACTTACCATAACAAGGAAGGAATTGATTTTATCCAGGAGATGTTGCGCGATATGAATACCACCATTAAAACGATTAACCTCGAGAAGAATGTTCCGGTAAAAGATAACGTTATTGTTACGGCAAATCATCCGTTGGGTGGCCTTGATGGTTTGGCTCTGATGCTTGCCATTGGTCGTAGTGTTCGGCGCGATATTCAGTTCCCGGTTAACGATATTCTTACACGCATTCCTAATTTGAAGGTGCTGTTTATTCCGGTTAACAAACATGGAAGTAATGCTGATAATATTCGTTTGTTCAATGAGACTTTCGAGAAAGATAATATCATTTGCTATTTTCCTGCCGGCTTGGTTTCCCGTAAGCAAAACGGAAAGATTATGGATCTTGAGTGGAAAAAGACTGTTATAAGTAAAGCCAGACGTTATAAACGTGATATTATTCCAACTTATGTTGATGGAAGAAACTCCAACTTTTTTTACAACCTGGCACTTTATCGGAAAAAGATCGGGGTTAAAGCCAATGTTGAAATGTTTTTTCTCGCCAGTGAGTTTTTTAAACAACGGAATCAAACCCTTAAATTTACATTTGGTAAGCGTATTCCATATACTGTATTTGACAAGCGTCATCGCGATAATGAGTGGGCTGAACTTTTAAAACAACATGTCTATAAATTGAAAGACGACCCGGAAGCGGAGTTTGGGTTTTAGGTGTAAAAACCTAAGGCTTGATATACCCGGTAAAATGCTTATAGTCGAACAGATTTACATCGTAATAGTAAGGGTGGTCGATGCCTGTAAACAGGAACTCATAAGTGTAGTAACAAACACAATTACATGCAGGGCCGGATATCCAGATAATATTCATATAAATAGTATCGTTGCTGATGTTGGATTCGGTTTTGAAATTCAGGCAACACTCATTAAGAAATCCTACAAAAATGGTTAAGCTGTCGTTGCTTATGTTCCAGATTACAGTGTCCGTTTCAAAGTTGCGGCTGCTGTGATTGTCGCCGTCAACGGCACACCCACCGGGTGTTGTTCCGATGTAAGTAAGATTATTACTATTTTCTGTTGGGTTGCTTTTTTGGCAGGCAAAGAAAAGAACAGTAACAAAAACAAGGGTAAAAAGTAAAATCTTTTTCATAATTTTAGGCTTTAAGATACAAATTTAATCAAATAGGATGAATATAGCAAGTTAAGATGGTGTTATTTTATTCTCAAAGTTAACTTTAGGTTAAGGATTCATAATATTAATCATCAACTTTAATTTGTTTTTATCTTTGCATGTGTAACAAATATTTTTTTTATGAATATGGAAACTGTAATTCCACCGATTAATAAAGAGTTATTGCTTGGTGAGTTAACCAATGATAAGTTTTTAAGAGAGACCAATAATGGTAACAATGAGATATACATTGTTACAGCAGAGGATTCTCCGCATTTGATTCAGGAAATCGGTCGTTTGCGGGAAGTGACCTTTAGAGATGCTGGTGGTGGAACCGGCAAATCGACCGATGTTGACGAATATGATCTTGGCCCTCACGGCTTTAAACAGATGATTGTTTGGGACCCTGTTGAACAGGAAATCGTGGGTGGATACAGATATTTGCATTGCAGGGATGCCGAACTTGATGAAAATAATCAGGTAAAATCGCCCACAGCCCGATTGTTTGGATATTCTGAAAAATTTATAAATGACTATTTACGAGAGACAATTGAGTTGGGACGTTCCTTTGTGCAACCGTTATATCAGCCAACTTTCAATTTGAGAAGAGGTTTGTATGCCCTGGATAACTTGTGGGACGGGCTTGGTGCACTTATTATTGAGCATACGGATGTTAAGTATTTATTTGGTAAAGTTACCATGTACACCGATTTTGACCCCTTTGCCCGTGACCTGATTCTCTTTTTTATGCAGAAATATTTTCCTGACAAGGAGAATCTGATTTTTCCGAAAAACCCGTTGAAACTGACTACTTCCAACAAAATATTAAACAATATTTTTAGCGGTGATAATTATGAAGAAGATTACAAAACATTAGTTAAGAAAGTAAGAAAGTTGGGTGAGAATATTCCGCCTCTTTTTAATGCTTATATGAATTTATCATCAACCATGAAATCGTTTGGTACCGCTGTTAACGATCATTTTGGAAATGTTGAAGAAACAGGTATATTGGTGACCATTGACGATATATACATAGGAAAAAAGGAGCGCCACGTTTCTACCTATAAAAAGCCGTAATAACAATGAAAATAAATTATGCTGATTTTGTAATCAGCTCTACAATCTGGACCAAATGTCCTGATCCGGTTCAGCCCGAATATGCCATGATTGGGCGCTCAAACGTGGGTAAATCCTCGTTAATTAATATGCTTACGGGCAGGCGAAAGCTGGCAAAGATTTCGGGTACGCCCGGAAAGACCATCACTATTAATCATTTCCAAATTAACGGAGAGTGGTATCTGGTGGATTTGCCGGGTTATGGTTATGCAAGGCGCAGCAAGACTGAAAGAAGTAAGTGGGAGAAGATGATTAAAGGGTATATCCTGAATCGTACCAACCTGATGACCCTGTTTGCTCTGGTGGATGTAAGGCATGAGCCACAAAAAAATGATATGGAGTTTATTGAATGGCTGGGGATGTCGCGAATCCCGTTTGTCATTGTTTTTACAAAAGCCGATAAACTTACCCGTAATCAGCTTGAGGGTAATCTTGCATCTTACAAAAAGGCTATGCTGAAAGATTGGGAAGAGCTTCCGCCAATGATTGTAACTTCTTCGGAAACAAAGCTGGGCAAGGAGGAGTTTTTGAAGTATATTGAAGAGACCAATAAGCTGTTCGAGCAGATTCAGAAAAAATAAGAGATAAAAAAAAGGTGTTCATCATTGATGAACACCTTTTTTGTTAATTCCATATGTTTTAATCATCGTCATCGTCGTGATGATTCTTCATTTTTGAGAGGTTGCTCATGCCGTGCATGTTCATGGTTTGTCCAAGTTCAGCAACGGTTTTCATGTCGATGTTTCCCGTAATGTCGAGCACCATCTCCTGACCTTCACCTTCCAGGGTCATTAAAAGCTCAGATACTTTATCACCTGATTTTTTTACATAGAACTTAATGGTTTCACCATCATCCTGAACAGTCATCATTTCGGTGTAGTTCTTAATTCTTAATGCTTTGTGTGCCTTTGCAATTAAACCGAATTGCTCTTCGCCCTCTTTGGTTTCATACATGAGCATTTTTAACCCGGTAAGCTGGCTCATCATTTTGTGGGCATCTTCAATTTTGCCGGTACTGTCCGTTACCTCCATAGAGGCAAGCATTTCAAACATCTCGGGAGATACACTTACGCCGGTGAAATTTTTTTCGGCAGCATATTTCTCGTAAAATTTGTCCATGGCTGTTTCCTGTGCATTCACTACCTGAGGCAGGCTGAATATCAACAGTGCTAAACTTACAAATAGCTTTTTCATAATTTTGAGATTTAATGTTTATTTATTTTTTTTTTAATTATTTCCATTCTTTCGAGTTTAGAAACCGGTTGAAGGGTTTCAATTCCTTTTCCCACTTTTTCAACGTTTCCTAAAGCATATAAACCCCTGTTTAATGGTTGAGCTGCCTGTTGTGTTTTTGATAAACCTTTATCAAAGTTAACGGCCAGAATACCCAGTGCATTAGATACTTCCTGATAGGCTAATTCGGGATTGCTAAATTGGTTGAGTGTATGCTTGTTTTGAAAATGATTGATGCTGGTCCAAACTGATAGCAGAATTAATACCGAAGCAGCAAGGGTTGCCCATGTATAGGAAATAGTGTGCTTTTTGAACGGTTTCTCTTTACGAGTAAGGAGCCTGGTTTTGTTACCGGTATTATTTGCCGATATGAATTCTATTATCTTCTGGTCGAAAGTATTATCCAGTTCGGTAGATGAGAGTGCTTCCAGAGCAAGGAATTGGTTTTTAAGCTGAATAAGTTCTTCCGGAATATCTTCTGAAGTAAGGAAGAACTCCATCAGTTCCTTTTCTTCTTCCAAGGAAGTTTCTCCGTTGAAATACTTTTCAAGCAGCGGGTCTATTTTATCGTAACTCATTTTCTTCCAGTTTTAATAGTGACTCTTTAATTGACTTTCTGGCTCTGGACAGGTTCACTCTGATGTAGTTTAGTTCAAATCCTGTGATATCTTTTATTTCTTTGTATTCGTAACCTTCAACATCCCTGAGGTGTAGAATGGTCTTTTGCTGTTCCGGTAATCGTTTCATCAACTCTTTAACCCGTATCACCATATCCTTTTGGATGGATTGCTCCATGGGGTTAATGGATGGCTGATTGTTGATCTCTTCATTCAGACTGCCAAATTTCTCGCGTTTGGCTTTCAGCTTATCCAAACACTTGTTGCGGGTCATGGTCATCATGACGGCTTCAATGTTGTTGTATTTGGCTAAGTTGTCTTTCATATCCCAAAGTTTAAGGTAGATCTCCTGCACTGTATCTTCAGCCTCCTCTCTGTTCTTCAACAAAAAGAGGGCTAACCTGAAGAGTTTGTTCTTTTTTGGCAGTAGCTCTGTTTTAAATGCTTCCGTGGTCATTTCAATTAAATAGACGAAAGGTTCTGAAATATATTACAATGATAGATATTTTTTTGGTTGAATGTTTTTCGGGCGTCATTTGCTTTGCTGTCATAAGTCTCTTGTTGGTTGGTATTATTTGGTTGTTGTTCGTTTTGCAGAAAACATTTTATCCCCCCTATACCTTATATTACCCCTAACTCTTATTACCTCTATACCCTATTTTCCCCTCTATTCTTACTCCCCTCTATCCCTTTTCAACCTTATCCCCATGCAAATCTTTTTTTCAGCTTGTGATAACTTCTTTCTGCACAAATTTGGCTGGCAAACATTTTTGGTTATTTTTGTTGCTTTCCAAAAAAAATTATTTGATTAAAAATTAACATTTTAGATTATGTTTAAAGGACACCCGAAAGGATTGATAGCCGCAGCTTTGGCCAATATGGGAGAGCGTTTTGGCTTTTACACAATGATGGCCATTTTGGCTTTGTTTATTCAGGCAAAGTTTGGATTAGACGGTGAGAATACCGGATATATCTATTCAACATTTTATGCCCTGATTTATGTTTTGTCACTGATTGGAGGAATAATTGCAGATAAAACCGGAAAATACAAAGGAACCATTATGGTAGGCCTTGTGGTAATGTCGTTGGGTTATGTTATGATGTCGATACCATCAACAATTACACCTGAGAATAAATCTTTCTTTTTAGTATTGACTTTGATTTCGCTTTTTACCATTGCTTTTGGTAACGGTCTTTTTAAAGGAAATCTTCAGGCATTGGTAGGTCAGATGTATGACAATGAAAAGTTTGGTAAACTAAGAGACTCAGGTTTCTCAATTTTTTACATGTTTATTAATGTAGGTGCAATTTTTGCTCCTTTTACAGCTGTTGCTGTTCGTAACTGGTGGTTAAACCACAATAGCTTTCAATATGATGCTGACTTGCCGGCCTTGTGTCATGCATACATCGACGGAACCATTACACCCGATGCGACTCAGACTTTACAGACAATGGCCAATGAGGTTAGTACTGCTCCTGTTACTGATTTAAGTGTTTTTGTACATCACTATTTAGAAGTTTTTGTTACGGGATTTCATTATGCTTTTGCTGTAGCAATTATTGCAATGGGTATATCATTTGTAGTTTGGTTGATGAATAAAAAATACTTTCCGGATCCAAAGAGCGCTAAAGATCGTAAGGCTCATGCTGCTGCAAGTGGAGAGGTAATGATGGATGTAAAAGAGGTAAAAAAACGTCTTTATGCTTTGTTTGCTGTATTTGGAATTGTAATTTTCTTTTGGTTTTCATTTCACCAAAACGGGCTTACCCTTACTTTCTTTGCACGTGATTATACCTTGCTGAAACTTGGTTCCTGGGATTTGTCAGCTGAGGTTTTCCAAAGTATGAATCCGTTCTTTGTTGTATTCCTTACACCTATTATTGTTGGTATATTTGGATGGCTGCGAAACAAAGGAATTGAGCCCTCAACTCCTAAGAAGATTGCCATTGGTATGGGTATTGCTTCGTTAGCATTTGTAATCATGACTTTGGGATCAATGGGC
>Ga0256913_10001291_pt1 | contig 12911 bp, 9 predicted proteins | sample Axial_MatmetaG_FD_185970 | JGI IMG/M metagenome (GOLD analysis project Ga0256913, IMG submission 185970) | Deep-sea worm associated microbial mat communities from Axial Seamount, Juan de Fuca Ridge, Pacific Ocean - Axial_Mat | ecosystem: Environmental > Aquatic > Marine > Oceanic > Microbial...
TTATTATAACAATTACTTATGTCCTTTTTACCTGAAATATTACATTAATATGACACTTTGTGGTGTTAATACGGGATTTTGGACATTAACAGACACTTTGTTACTTTTAATTTTTGAATTTAGTAAAGGGGTCTAGTGAATGTAATCGTAAGTAACTCTATACTATAAATCCTAATTATGCAATATAGACTATAGAAATAGTATAAGTCATGAGACTGTGAGAGAACTTTTTTCTCAACTTTTGGAGCGTAGACTTCACTCCAAGAATCCTATGAAGTGAGATATCATTTGTGGAAATAAAGCCCCTACTCCAAAATATGATGGTTTTTTGCACTCTTAGATGGTGGGAGCAAGAGAGGATGTGTGAGAATGAGAGATAGAGTGATCTATCATCTACTCTTCTTTAGCCACTCCATAGCTGTAGCTATGATATCATCGTCATCTTTGCTAGGTGATTGTAGTATAAGTCGCTCTTTGGACTCATCTATAAACTCTATAAATACTCTCTGTTCATAGCTAGATACCTTGGTGATGTTCTGTTCTCTTGCCAAGACTTTGATGATGATGATATCTATGAACTGTCTAGTGATAGTATCTAGTTTGCCAAATCTATCGGCTATCTCTGACTCTATCTCATACACCTCTCCTACACTTTCACATTGGGATAGACGGCGGTATAGCTCTAGGCGGAGTCTATCTTCGTGTATGAGCTCTTCATTTAGGTAAGCATCTACACTCAGCTTGATATCTACTACCCTCTCTTCATCCTTTTTGACTCCACTTAGATCTTTGATAGTGTCTTCTAACATCCTGAGATAGAGAGAGTAGCCTATCTGCTTGATATGACCGCTTTGTGCCTCTCCTATGATATTGCCTCCTCCTCGTATCTCTAAGTCATGAAATGCCAATACCGCTCCACTACCTAGCTGTGAGTGCGACTCTAGGGCTAGTAAGCGTCTCTTGGAGTTGTCTGCTAAAGACTCTTTCTCCTCTACTACAAAGTAGCAAAAGCCCTCCTTGCCTCCTCTACCTACTCTACCACGGAGTTGATGTAGGTCTGCTATACCAAAATTGTCTGCCCCATCTACTATCATAGTGTTGGCATGAGGCATATGGATACCTGACTCTACTATAGAGGTAGATAACAAGAGATCATACTCCCCACTCTCAAAGAGCATCATCTCGTTTTCTGTCTCTATGGCTGATATCTTGGAGTGTAGGACAGCTATGCGTAGTTTGGGGAGTATAGATAGTAGCTCTCTTCTCTTCTCCTCTATACCTGCTATGGAGTTATATACATAAAATATCTGCCCACCTCTACGCATCTCACGCGTGATAGCCTCTTTGATGATCTTCTCATCATAGCTCTTGACAAATGTTCTTACCCCTTGTCTCTCTAGTGGTGGGGTGAGTATCTCGGAAAATGTCTTTATCTGAGATAGTGCAAGATTGAGACTTCTCGGTATGGGAGTGGCACTCATACTGAGTAGGTGTGTCTGTGATGACAACTCTTTGAGAGCCTCTTTCTGTTTGACCCCAAACTTATGCTCCTCATCTATCACCACTAGAGCCAATTTATCAAATTTGGCTTTGAGTAGAGAGTGTGTACCTACTACTATATCTATACTGCCATCTGCCAATCCTGACAAGACTCCCCTCTTCTCCTTGGGGGTGGTAAATCTATCCAATTTAGCCACCTTGATATCGTAACCCTCAAATCTCTCTTTGAGACTTTTGTAGTGTTGAGAGCTTAGTAGTGTGGTTGGGGCTATGATCATTGATTGGTATCGGCTATAGGCAGCAGCAAACATACCACACATTGCTACTTCAGTCTTGCCAAAGCCTACATCAGCACTAAGTAGTCTATCCATCATCTTGCCACTACTCATATCCTCTAGCATCTCATCTATGGCTCTCTTTTGATCTTCTGTATGGACAAATCCCGCTTTGTGCATAAATATCTGATACTCTTCATGTGGTAGCTTGACAACTATACCCTTTTGTAAGTGTCGTTGGGCGGATAGGTTGATGATCTGAGATGCTATAGCAAAGAGTTTTTCTCTGACTTTTCCTTTGAGGCGTTTGAAACTAGCTTTTCCTAGCTTGTCAAGAGCTGGTAGTGTACCACCCTCAGCTACATATCTATCTACCACCTCTAAGTTCTCTACAGGGACTAGTAGGCTATCTTCATTTTGGTAGTTGATGACCAAGAACTCTCTAGTAGCACCTAGTATCTCTCGCTTCTCAATACCCTTGAAAAGTCCTACACCATGGTTCTCATGTACTATATAGTCATTGGGCTTTAGCTCATCTAGTATGATAGAAGCCTTTTTGACTCGTCTCTTTTTGATAGGCTTATTGAGTGAGATGATGAGATGTTCATCACTGAGGATATTGACTATACCATCTATATATCGTATCTCTAATCCATCAAAACTCTCCAATTCGCTACCTCTGATGATAGATTCATTTCTAGCTATGATAGTGATCCTCTTATCGCTATGGGCTTGTAGTAGTGGGTTGGGCTTGACTACCTCCAAATCTCTATACTCTCTAGCAGGTGGTACGATAGCTGTAGGTAGAGATGTAGCATCTACTAGAGGGGTATCTAAGCTATATATCTCTGCTATCTCACTAGCTATATCAGAGGCAAATATCGACTCAAAATTCTCTATATAGCTATGAGCCAAATCCTCCAAATGCCAAAATCCAAGGCTATCTATATCCTTGATAAATGTATCATACCTACTTGTCTGACATCTACTCTTCCACGCTTCAAACTCCTCCAAGCTTAGGGCTAGATAGGTGGGGGTGAACTCTATGCTCTCTAGTTCGTCAGCTACACTCTTTTGGGTATCTTCATCATAGATTCGTATACTCTCCACCTCATCATCAAACAGAGATAGGCGGTATGGTTGGGTAGAGTTGATAGGATATATATCTATGATATCTCCTCGTACAGATAGCTCCCCTCTACTAGAGGCTATATCTACAAAGTGATACCCCCAACTATACATCTGCTCTTTAAACTGAGGTAGTTTGATGGTATCACCAAACTCTATAGTTCGGGTAGCAAAATACCCCTCTTTGGGTAGTGGTAGAAGTATAGTACGGATAGGTGATATAAGTATGGCTCTATCGGTAGAGTGAAAATAGCTCCATAGAGTAGAGAGTAGAGTATATATCTCCTCTTGATATGCACGAAGATCTTCACCTACACTCACTCTGATATCTGGTAGTACAAATGGCTCTAGTGATGCTACTCTAGCCACATCAGCTACCCCTATAGCCTCTTTGTCATCTTTGGTGATGATGAGTAGTGGAGTGGTATCTTTTTGGTTTTTTAAGTATTCGTAGATATTGCTTTGGTTCATCATATTTCTTTTGTAGTGAAGTGAGCAGTATTATACCATTTTAGATTTTATTCCAAATTATGCAGTAGTGTTGTGAAGATAGTATCAAGTCTCTATATCGTGAGTCTGATCAAAAGATTGATCTCTGATCATACTCTATTTTGCTATATTTGGAGGGTATAGATAACACCCTATCCAAATATTCTGACTCTCATTATCTCAAATTATAGGTTCGCGTAATATTTACTACCATCTGAGAATGTATTGACTGTAAGCTTAGAGAAGTTCTCAAGATAGCTCCAAAAATCATCTATGAGATCTCTATCTACACCCTCAAGCTCCTCTAGTGCTTCACGGATAGTACCTAGCCATTCGATACGAGACTTTTCGTAGATAGAGAAGTCATCATGTATCCTTATCATATACTCATTGAGATCCATACCTTTGGCTTCATCTTCATAGACTTTTGGACCACCACATATCTGTATGAAAAATTTAGTATTTTTGACCTTTATTTTGTTAAACTCATCCTCATCTTGAGGAAAAAAGTGAGCTATATCACTCTCATAGATTTTGTCATAGAAGTTATACATCAACTTACGCATACCCTCTTCTCCTCCAACTGCCTCATAAAAAGCAGGATCTGGATTTTTAAACTCTATCGGTTTGCCTTTCTCTACTGGTGTGATCTCAAAGCTCATATCTCTCCTTATTATTGTTTGTTATATTTTAGCAAACTATCATAAATAGAAAATACTCTTGTATCAAAGTAGATCTGTTGTCTATGTCACTGTAACCAATAATCTCACATAGATAAAAGTATCAATACCTATATGATGCTATCACCCGAAAGTAACTCTCATCCTCTCTATCATCAAGATAGTCAAATGACTCATATCTTATAAAGATTGAGTTGTGTTTGTCAAACTCATGTCTTAGATGGAGGTAGTATGCATCAAACTCACTACCTCTTGGATCATCAACCCTTGTGACAGTGTAGTTGAAACCCAACTCACTTTTGCCTATAGGAGTAGGTGGTAGATCATATAGCATCTTGACCATCCAAGTTGTTGGTTTGTAGTTGCCTCTACCGTTGGCTATCATAGAGGTGGTGTGTACCTTTGCCAATCCCCCATACCCCTTGATGATACCACTTATACCAAAGTTTTGAGAGTAGTTGAGTGATATAGATAGATCTTCATCCATATAACCCACTCTGATAGCTACAAGATCTATATCATCACCGCCATTTTTATTGTCAGTAGTAACATATCTACCACCATTGCCACTACCAAAGTACTGTAGACTAGCACAGAGTAGAGTATCATCATCCACATTGTATCTATAGTCTGCCTGTAGTACTATGGTGCTATATAGATCAGGAGCATAGTAGTAGTATCCATGCATATCTAGATCATCTATGCCACTATAGTGTAACCCTACCATAGATACGCCATCACCTATATCTCCACTTGCACTCTCTTTGGTATATTTATGAGAAGTGTGCGATCTGATATCTATGATATGGAGTAGTTGTAGCTTAAAGTCTTCAACAGCTTCACCTGTATAGGCTACACCTCTATAGCTCCATGGCACTATGCGTGTAGTATCATCATTCATCATAGGGGTATTTAGCCTTAGATTGCCAACTTTTAGTACTCTATTTGAGCCATTTAATGCCAAGTATGCTTCGCTATTGACCATAAGTCCACTAGCATCTTTGTCGTTGTTAAATAGTGCTGTTTTCTCTGGATTTGTTCTACCACCTATAGGGAGTGATGTATCTATCCTGATAGCACCATATATAGGCATAGTGGTATCTGTACGATATTTGATATATCCACCTATTGCGTTGGCATAGGCATTATTTGGAGAGGGCTTATCTATATCGTAGCTAAATAGCTTCGCTTCTCCCTCCACTCTACCACCCTTTAGAGCACTATATATACTACTGTCACTCCATAATAGTATCGGCAAAAATAGCAAATATAGACGCATAGCTTAAAAGATATAATCTATATAGATACGGGCATCTACAAAGTCATCTGTGACTGAAAATGCATTATATCCATGTATAGCTTTGTATGCTTCAAAGTCATAATCTGTCTTGAAGTCATCGTAGGCTATCCTAAACTGTAGACTTAGACCATCCATCTGTGTGAATATACCAAATCCTGATGTTTTGGTAAATGAGTATCTCAGATCAAATGTAGCCTCTGAGCGATCTTGTCTAGCATCTATCATATACAAATCATCAGGCATATCGTAGTTGGCATACCTAAAGCGGATCACTGTACTATCTAGTATCCCCAATGCCCCTAGATCAAATTGAGCTCCTACACCTATAGATTTTGTACCTGCTAGTTCAGAGTCTTGTACTTGAAATGAGTTGAACATCTGAGGAGTACCCCAACGCACAAAGAGTGTACCACCATCATATGAAGCTTCATTGTAATTTACCTCATTGTAGCTTAAGAAAAATAGCATACCATTGGAGGCTGTAGTTGTAGCTTTGAGACCATAAAACCAAGTATCTACACTACCTGCTACACTACTACCTACATCTTGTTGGTTGGCATATTGTGCTGCTAGAGATAGCTTCCAATCATCAGATATATCCATCTTGTACTCACCATATAGATATAGAGTATTGACAAAGTCATTGACTAGATAGTCCCAAGCTTCTACTTTGAAGCTATCTTGAGCATAGGTAGCTCCGACCATAGGCATCTCTTTGTCATCACCTGCATAGTTACCACTACTATCGAAATTGGAAGGATCAAAATCACCACGGATAAGCATTTTAGAGCCACTATCTATACACCCACCACTACTGCTTAGCTCTCCACAACCAGTCTTGACCCTAGCAGAACGCACCATATCTTTGAAGACTATACCATTTCTATCTTTTTGACCTGTTATGTAGGCTAAGTTTAGTTTCAATCCATCAATCATGCTATTTTCATAGATCGCACCCTCATGTGTGAATGGTGTCATACGGATATTCGATAGTGATACAAATCTATAGTCAGGCATCTCTTGTCTACCTACCTTGATGAGGTTTTTACTATCTTGGTACTTCACAAAGGCTTCACCTAGTACATTATAAGAGTCCTGTCCACCATCTATTTCATACAATCCACCCAAACCCTTCTCATCATCAGGATTGCTACCTAGAGGGTTGGAGGTATAAAATGTAGCACCTATGGAGATATTGTATAGAGGAGCTGTCTCATATCCAAGATATCCACCGATAGCAGAGTATGCTTGTACCTTATTTGTGGCTGTATTGCTAGGTGCATCTTGGAGTATATGGTAGTCGCTATCTCTATGTTGAGCACTATATCTCAATAGACCTTTTATTTTGCCCTTTGTAAAAGCATCAGCTACACTGTTGATAGCTATAGAGTCGGCAGACTCTACAGGCTCTATAGTGCTATTGAGGTCACTAGCTACTAGATGTGTAGAGCCTATCAAAAAAATCGTTGCTAACTGTATCTTTTTCACTATTTGTCCTTTTTTAAGTTATTAGAAGTATCCAACCAGTCCCTACTGTAAGAAATACTATAGTGTTGACTAGAGTGACTATACCACCAACTCTATATATCTCCCCAGCTTCTAAGTATCCACTACCTACATATATGACATTGGCTGATGAGCCTTGTGGTGTGATAATGGCATTGAAATTGGTAGCAAATAGGAGCATAAGAGCCATCAGTTCTGCTGGAACTCCTGTCTTGACTGCTACACCCAAAAATACACTAAATAGTGCTAACATTTGAGCTGTTTGAGATACAAAGAAGTAGTGTATGAGTACATAGGCTATCACAAGTATCACATATGCAGCTACCCAAGGCAATCCATCTACCATATGAGCAGCATTGTCACCTATCCACCCCATAAATCCAAATTTGTTGAGGTAGACACTCATCGCATATAGTATAGCAAACCATACTAGTGTACCTAGTGCTTGACCCTCACCGTGTAGATCTTTGATAGTGAAGATATTGGCAAGCATCAAGATACCAAGACCTAGAAATGCTACTGCTGTCTTGTTGAGTTCTGGTACAAATGATGAGGCTATCCATAGTGATACCATACCTATAAATACCCCTGCCATTATCCACTCATTTTTGCTTACTCTTCCCATCTTGTCCAATGCATCTTGTGCTATCTGTGGTGCATCTGGAGTATGTTTCACCTCTGGTGGAAAGACCTTCATAAGTACCCATGGCATGATAGCAAAGAGTACAAGTACAGGTAGACTAGCGGCCATCGCCCAAGAGCCATAGGTGATATTGACACCAAAATCTTTAGCCATCTTTGCTCCTGCTGGATTGGCTGCCATAGCTGTAAGCCATAGAGATGAGGAGATAGTGAGACCTGCCATAGATGAGATCATCAAGTATGATCCTAGCTTCTTGCGTGTACCATCAGTGACATTTGATCCACTATCTGTAGCAAGGGCATTGACTATAGGAAATAGTACACCTGATCTTGCTGTATTGCTAGGAAAAGCTGGTGCCATAAACATATCAGCTGCTATGATAGAGTAGGATAGTCCTATGCTACTCTTACCAAACTTGCGGATGATAAGAAATGCTATCCTCTTGCCAAGTCCTGATTTGATAACCCCTCTAGCTATAAGAAATGCTACTATAATGAGTAGTATCCAATCCTCAGAAAAGCCACTAAATGCCTGTTTTGCAGTGAGTGTACCTGTGAGTATCACTGCTGATACACCCAATATAGCAGATGTAAATATAGGCATAGCTTTGAGTATCACAGCAAATATAGCAGTGATAAATATAGCAAAAAGATGCCAAGCCATAATAGGTGTGAACTCCAAATCACCACTAGGGAGCTTTTGGATATAGCTCTCTAGCCCTGATGGAATAGGTACAAACCACAATATAAGTCCAAATATAATGACTACTATTTGAAGTATATGTTGATTTTTTGTCTGGTTAGGATGGTGTGACATTTTAGACTCCTAATATTTAAATTTAATATATTCTATGATAATTTTACTAAACTATATATCTTAATAGATCCATTTAACATATAATAAATTCTAATTTTTACTAATCTACTCAATTATCATTGAAATATTATTTATAACTACTCTTTAGGTGCTATTGGTAGCTATACAAAAGATAGTAACAGCAAAAGTTGGATAAAATTCTTTTTATGATAATTTACGGTAAACAGGTATGCTTATATGCACTTAAGCATCATTCATCTAGTATAAAAAGAGTATATTTGGCAAAAAAGGGTCTCTTGTCTCAGCCACTTTTTGACCAATTCAAACCAAAGATCAAATTTTTGGAGAATAGGTGGGCCCAATCTATGAGTAAAGGTGGCAATCACCAAGGTATACTTATAGATATGGATGAGCTTGAGTTTAGTGATTTCTCTCAAATGAAAAAGAGTGATTTTATAATTGTATTGGATGGATTGACAGATAGTGGCAATATAGGTGCTATAGTTAGAACAGCTTATGCTTTAGGTGTAGATGGTGTGATAGCTACTGGTGTCAAGCAGTTAAATCTATCGACAATCACTCGTACAAGTTCGGGTGCTCTGCTTGATATGCCTTTTATGATTTCAAATAATATACTAGATATCCTTAATGAGCTTCATCAGCTTGGATTTGTATCTTATGGTGCATCAATGGATGGTAGATCAATAGAGTCTATGGATTTTGCACCTAAGAGAGTTTTGGTTTTGGGTAGCGAAGATAGGGGTTTATCAAAAAGAGTGATATCAAAGACAAAAGAGATGGTATCTATAGAGATGAAAGAGGATTTTGACTCTCTTAATGTATCAGCAGCAGCAGCTATTTTAATACACAGGATGGGATATGCAATTAGATGAATTAATAAAGAGTGAGAGGTTTGACAATATAATCAAGAGTACTCATATCTCTAAAGTTATGCTAGAGAGACTCCTAAATAGAGAGTTTGGTCTGATGAAAAAGCCTCAAGTAATAGGTACTATAGCTATACTAGAGAGAGAGTATGATGTAGATCTTAGTGATTTGAGAAAAGAGTGCAATGAGTACTATGAGAGTAAAGGTGCAGAAAATATAGGATTAATAGTAGGTCAACCAATAATAAAAGAGAATAACTTTCTGCCTAAACTCTTTGTTTTGATACTCCTTTTTTTGGTTGTATATGGTGCTTGGTACTTCTTCAAATCATACTATAAACCTGCTGTACATGATATAAATCTAGAAAATGAGAAGAGTTTTATGGATATCATTATAGAGGGTAAAGATACTATCATGGAGAAAGTTCGAGGCAAAAGTGATGATCCCATCGTGGTCAAAGTAGAGTCCAAAGATCTTATCATGGCATCAAATAGATCAAAAGAGCCAAAAGTAGAAGAGAAGAATGATATCATATCAACAAAATCGACTACTCCCGAAAAACAAATAACCCAAGCAGATAAAACTACTCAAGATATACCTACCGTAGAGAGTAGGCCAGTAGAAGAGCAGAAACCTACTGTAGAGGAGTCCAAAAAAGTATCAGAGGCAAATAGTACTACCAATTCTGTCGACCCACTTGATATAAAACGCGAAAAGATTACTATCCTTCCTCAAAAAACAATGTGGTTTCAATTGATAAATATGGATACAAAGAGATTGTTAAAATTCAAGAGAAAAGATCAATATGATATCATAGTAAAAGATCATGGATGGCTATTTTCTACCAAGAATAGTACATTTGCATTTATAGACAATGATATCTTTGAAGAGTATGGCGGTAAAGGAAAGATCTTTTTTAGGTTAGATAAAGATGGTATCCACCCACTTACCCAAGATGAGTACAACCAATTAAGAAAGAGAAGGTAGAGACTAAATCATGTTTGATGAGATACAGTTTGACAAGATAAATAGATTGCCAAAGTATATATTTGCTGAGATAAATGATATCAAGATGGAGGCTAGAAGAGCAGGAGAGGATATCATAGATTTCTCTATGGGCAATCCTGATGCCTCTACACCAAAGCCTATAGTAGATAAATTGTGTGAAACTGCCAAAAAGAAAAAAACACATGGCTATAGTGCAAGTAAGGGTATCTATAAACTTCGTCTAGCTATGAGCAACTGGTATAGACGCAAATATGGAGTAGAGTTAGACCCAAATGAGGAGGTGGTAGCTACTATGGGTAGCAAAGAGGGGTATGTACACTTGATACAAGCTATATCAAACCCTGGTGATGTAGCCATAGTACCCGACCCTACATATCCTATACACTCTCAAGCTTTTGTCCTTGCAGGTGCAAATGTAGAGAAGATGGAGTTGATATTTGATGAAGAGACTTTTGAGGTAGATGAGGATAGATTTTTGGCTGATGTAGTATCGGCACTTGAAAACTCTGTACCAAAAGCTAAATTTTTGGTAGTCAACTTTCCTCACAACCCATCTACTGCTACAGTCACTTTGGAGTTTTATGAGAGGTTGGTAGCCTTAGCAAAAGAGAAGAGATTTTATATCATATCAGATATAGCATATGCAGATATTACATTTGATGGATATGCTACACCATCTATCATGGAGGTAGAGGGTGCTAAAGATGTAGCAGTAGAGAGTTATACTCTCTCCAAGAGTTACAATATGGCAGGGTGGCGAGTGGGCTTCATAGTAGGAAATAAGAAGCTCATAAGTGCTTTACAGAGTATCAAATCTTGGCTTGATTATGGTATGTTTACACCTATACAAGTAGCAGCTACAGTAGCTTTAGATGAGCATGGATATATACCTACAGAGCAGATAATCCCACTATACCAAAAGAGAAGAGATGTACTCATCAAAGCCTTTGGCAATGCAGGGTGGAAGCTCTCTACGCCAAAAGCCAGTATGTTTGTATGGGCGAAGATACCAGAAGTGGCTAGAGATATGGGATCGCTAGAGTTTTCAAAACAACTACTCATCAAAGCAGGTGTAGCTGTCAGTCCAGGTATAGGGTTTGGTAAATATGGTGATGAGTATGTCCGAATAGCACTCATAGAAAATGAGAAGCGTATCCGTCAAGCAGCCAAAAATATCAAGAAATTTTTAAAAGAGTTAGAATACAATAGCATAAAAGAGGATAATGAGTAGTATGATAAATATAGGTATATTGGGCGTAGGTACAGTTGGAGCTAGTGTAGCTAATATACTAGAGGCAAATAGCGATATTATAGAGGCTAGAGCAGGTAAAAAGATCGTAGTCAAAGCGGGTGTAGTCAGAGACCTTACAAAAGATAGGGGTCTATCTATCAAGCTTAGTGATAACCCATCAGATATCATAGATGATCCAGATATAGATATAGTAGTCGAGCTTATGGGTGGAGTAGAAGAGCCATATGAACTTGTCAAGAGAGCATTGAGTAATGGCAAAGCAGTAGTGACTGCCAACAAAGCACTACTAGCATATCATAGATATGAATTGCAAGAGTTAGCAGGTGATATACCATTTATGTATGAGGCGAGTACAGCTGGGGGCATACCTATCATTGGAGCTTTGAGAAGTGGATTATCTGCTAACCATATAGAGTCTATACAGGGTATCATGAATGGTACTTGCAACTACATGCTCACCAAGATGATAAATGAGGGAGCCAACTATGATGATATCCTAAAAGAGGCTCAAGAGTTAGGGTATGCTGAAGCTGATCCTACATTTGATGTAGGTGGATTTGATGCTTCTCACAAACTACTTATATTGGCTAGTATAGCCTATGGTATAGATGCTAAGCCAGAGGATATACTCATAGAGGGTATAGAAAATATCACTCAGACTGATGTAGAGTTTGCCAAAGAGTTTGGGTATGAGATCAAGCTTTTGGGGATAGCAAAGAAGGTAGATAGTGGTGTAGAGCTAAGAGTACACTCCACTATGATACCTCAAAGTTCTATGATAGCCAAAGTAGATGGTGTCATGAATGCTGTCACAGTAGTAGGTGATAGAGTAGGTGAGACTATGTATTATGGTGCAGGAGCTGGAGGTGATGCTACAGCTAGTGCAGTCATAGCAGATATAGTAGATATAGTACGGGGCAACCAAGGACCAATGTTGGGCTACAAGAAGGGTCTTGAGAGAGATCTTAAGTTACTATCAAAAGAGCAGATAGTCACCCAATACTATCTCAGACTTGTAGTAGATGACCAGAGTGGTGTATTGGCATCTATCACATCTACTTTAGGTGAGTTTGGTATCTCTATAGAGTCTATGCTCCAGAAACCTACCAAAGATGATGGTATAGCAAAACTACTCTTCACTACACATAGTTGTCAAGAGTCAAAGATGCAAGATGCTATCAAAGCACTATCTAAGCTTAGTGTTGTACATAGCGATATAGCTATGATGCGTATAGAGAAATAGGAGATATATCATGGCAAAAGATCACTACTTTGATATCACTGCAAAGCTTGATATGATGGAGTTGAAAAATGCTATAGTTATGGCAGAAAAAGAGGTGGCCAATAGATTTGATTTCAAGGGCTTAAGAGCAGAGTTCAATCTCAATGAAAAGGCAAAGACACTATCACTTAGCTCATCAAGTGA